>Ga0307509_10000442_pt1 | contig 69774 bp, 76 predicted proteins | sample 10_EM_MG_FD_202245 | JGI IMG/M metagenome (GOLD analysis project Ga0307509, IMG submission 202245) | Populus trichocarpa ectomycorrhiza microbial communities from riparian zone in the Pacific Northwest, United States - 10_EM | ecosystem: Host-associated > Plants > Roots > Unclassified | place...
TATCATACCATCCCCCACCCACGGTAACCCCCCCCCCCCCCAAACCCAGTCACACAGTAAGTAAGTAAGCAAAGCATAAAATAACATACTCGAGTATCATACCCGCACACGTGCCACCCCGCGGGTGCGCGAGTAGAATACCGTATCACATACCGGTACAGGGCAGGTATGCTATGTATTACTACTGTACGAGTACTGTACCCCCAGCATAATAACCTATTATAGTTAGCTATTATTATATACCACACCTTTAACTCAACTTGACAACCAGCAATTCACAGTGTTTTTTTCTCTCTCTCTGGGTCCGCCGTCATGGAGTATCACTCGATAGTGTCACGGGGGGGAAAACTCCTTCGCTGGAAAAAAGATTTTTATGTATGATATGGTATTGTGATGTGATGCGGGATTAGTTGCTAGTGGTTGTAGTGTGTGTGTGTTTGGGGGGGAGGTTGTATAATGTGGTGGAGGTTATGTTCTGACTGTGCATCACGTATATAATATACTATCAGGACTTGCTTGTAATTTTTTGAAAAAGTTATCAGGTTTTGGTTTTTTTTCTTCTCACCTTGATTCCCCCCTCCCCCCCCCCCTTTTTTTTCGCCTGGTGATGGTTGGGTGGGTGGTTTGTTTTGTTATTGTATCCTATGTATATGATATTATGTATTCCGGATATTGATCTGGTTGGTCGGTTGGTTTGTCGATTGCGAGTGAGTGAGTGAGTGATTTGGGTTGATTTGAGTTTTTTCTTTAATCGGGCTGACGTTGTGCGGCTAGATACGATAGATGGATGGAACTGGAGGTGGATGGATGGATGGATTAAATAGGGTTTTTATCCTGGCCAGCTAGCTAGCTTAGTATGATATACTCTGAGCATGGATGGTGTGAGTTATGAGTATTTGTCAGGTCTGGTCGAGTGAGGAGGAGGAGGAGGAGGAGGAGGAGGAGGAGGAGGAGGGCAGGTAAGGTTAAGACAGAGTGTGGGGGTAATGATAATAATATAGAAGAATAATGGGGAACGTCTTGCTAGTCTATATATATATCTACAATGGAGAGATAGCTATCGTGAGGGGTGCTTATGTACTGTATCTCATTCGACTCTTTTGAATTTCCTTGGGGTGTATGATAGATAGTGGTATCATAGTAATAGGGCACGTCAGGCTTACGGGTACTTTTTCCCCATCCAGGTTTGAAGGGATACTTTCGACTTGTTTCTGTAATTTGTGTGTGGCCTTTGTGTGGCCTTTGTTTGGATAGTTTAGCTGGGTCAAAAATGTGAGAGGTGATGATGATGATGGTGGTGGTGGGAGGGAAGGTAGGATGGGTAGATGGGTAGATGGGTGGTGGGGGTGGGGAAATATATATATATATATATATTCGCTTCCCCCCCCCGCCCCCCACACACACTTCAAACTTGGATATTGCAACACACACACGCACCCTGGGGGCCCTTATCTTTTCTTCTTCCCTAGCAAGTAAGTAAGCTACCCCCTAGTTCCCCACTCCACTTCACTTCTCAACATCCGGGGAAGATGGCCTGGCACTTCCAAGCTCTTGGTACAAACTTGGCAGTCAGATTGATCTGTTTGTCGTAGGAGGCGTAAAAAGCTTGTCAAGAGTTATCATACTGTACGGGGACGCGTTAACCCTGAAATTGGGTAGGCCTATTAATGCTTTTATAGCCCCCCTCATACTATGTTAGCGAGGAGACGGAGCGCGAACTATCCGTGAGGGTATTATTTGTTAAGTCTAATTCTACATTGCCTGCTCACCACCTTCCTCCCACTGCTATACTACGCTTTGCTATCATACCACCGGCCACCCTTTCCATCTCCGCTCCCAAGTCGCTTGGTCTCCTATTATCACTCGCTCGTTGAATGGGGTAGAAACGAAGGGAGGGAGGGAAGAGAAATAAAAAAATGACGCTGTACAAGAATATGGACTATGCTTTAAAAGAAGAGGGGGTAGGAGAGAGTAGTAAAGGGGGGCGAGAGAGAGGTGGGGGGGTGAGAAACCATCAGATATGACAAACTAGGCCAGTAGTAAGTTACCGCGATGGCCTAACACCGCCCCATCAGCGAGAAGAAAAGGAGAATGGAGGAAAAGAAAAAGAAAAAGGAGTAGTGAGGAAAGAATTGTCATATTATCTCCGTCGGACAGAATAAAGCGTGACATGACCCCTGCCAAATGAATCAACAAAAACATAATATCCAACGCCGGGATAAAACTAAAAAAAGAAGAAAAACACCCCCATCTCACCTCACTACTCTCCACCCCCCTTAATACATATATCCATACACTTTGAACCCCCGATCCAGAAACGCCTATATTCAAAATGAAAACTCCCTAAACAGCGCCCTAGCAACCCGAGGATGCGACGAGAAATTCGAACTAGCAAGCGGTGCCGGCCCATCATCATACGATTCCGACGTCCTCGGAATATCCGAATACGACCCCCTCCTTGACGCCGCGATCTGAAAAAGCGGTGGGGTGGCGATGCGCATCACGGAAAAGTCCGCGAGGGAGTGGCGCTTGCCATTCGACACGCCGAGCGACTGGGATTGGTTATCCGTTTGCGAGTTCGCGATGCTGGTTGTTGTGCCTAAGGAGGCTTCCGAGGGCTGGCGTGAGAGTGTTAGGCCGAGGGATTCGGTTAGAGGGGAAGAGAGCCGGGGGTCATCCGGGGAGAGGTGGGTCGTATGGACAGGGTCCATCGCGCTATTTGATGATGAGGAGGTGGTGGGGGAAGGAGGGGATTCGTCCAAGTAGCCGGTTGAGACATATTCTAGTGCGCGCTGGGTCGGGCTCGGAATCCGGCGAGGGTAGTTTCTTATGCTTAGGGATTCGTCAGGGGCGCGAAGCTCGCCGGATCCCATGTCTTCGATTAGCGCCTCGAAGCGGGCTATTGAGTTCATGGGAACCGGGGCGGAGGCCGTTGATGGGCTGGACGGGGCTGTCGAGAAGAACCGGTCTAGGATGGTCTCTCGGCGAGCGGGCACCGGACAGGCGGTGGGGGAGGTGGCTCGGGCGGGGTTTAGGAACGCTGTGTCCATATTGTGGTAACTGTCGGTGTTGGTGATGTCGGGTGATGCGGGCGACGTAGGACCCATGTAATGCCGGAGCTTAGTCGCGATGTGTAGACTCGGTCGCCGGTCGGCAATGTCTAGGTCCCTTGGTGAGTTCATTTCCGAAGCCGGGCTACTTAGCAGACTGCCGTTATCGTCCGAGTCTATGCTTGACAAGTTACTAGCTCTCGAGCGCAGTGAGGGACTAAGCAGTGCAGTGGTTGGCTCGCCGTTAACGATGAACAGCGACGATGACGAGCCGGGCATGTCATCGGGACCGCTGAACTTATCCTGGAATGCAGATTCCAGAGTGTTTACCGTTCTGTTAGAGTGTGATGAACTAGGTATTAAATAAGACTGAATTTCCCGCGCCCATCTTTCTAACGGCTCAGTCTCCGACCCCGGTCGGAAGAGCAGCGTTTCCTTTCCCGGCAATTCCCTTCTTGCGCTCTCCTTTAGCGGTATATCATGGCTCCGCCGCCGAAACGAACGGGATGATGACAGAGTTGGCTCGGTGCGCAGGTTGATTACTAGTGTGGGTAGGACTATAGACTTTTTCTTGTGTCGCGCGGCTACGTCGCCGATATAACAAGATGATATTGAAGATAGCCTGGAGCGAAAACGAAAAAGGTTAATATTAATGACACAGAAGACAATAAAAATCGTACCAATGCAGAGAAAAAATGGGAAATAATAAAACTTACGGGTATCGCATTACGGGCTCCACATCGTTCTGATCATTACCAAATCGCATATCAGCAATACGTCCCTATGCGGGGGATCCCAGAAATGGGTCATGTGAATTCACCTTCTGCTTGTATATTGATAGATAAATCGGCAACTGGCCCGACTCTTCACCACCACCACCAGCCATATGCAACCCCGCAAAGTGCGATTTCCGCTCTGAGCCGAATGTCCCTTTCCCCCCCATGCCGTTGCTACTGCTACCACCGATGGCAAGCGTTGGCGCACCTACACACCCAACCGCGCCTGCGCCTACAGCTATGGACGGCCGAGTGGGAGATGGAGCGGATTTTGTCGGGGCGGTGGAAGAATTGGGTCCAAATCTCACGTACCTGATCTGTCATGGCACGGAGACGTGGTCAGCATTTTGTATTCGGGGTCAGGTTTCGGTTCGGGAATTCTGAGACATAAATATGGAGGTTGAGAGAAGGAGGAGGGGGAGAAGGAATTTGTGGGTTTGAAGAAGAAAAATATGCACAATTGATTGCTAACGATCTTGCGTGTGCGCATGTACGGACGGATAAATGAATAGATCAGGAGAATAGGCGGTAAGGATTTATTTTAGGCTTAGGATCACATACCTTCCATAGGGCACGACCTATTAGATTGCGCTCTGGTGGCATCTGGAGCCAGCCTTCCATTTCGCTCGAAATGTCTTGAAATTATCGCGTAGATTCCTTCTCGAAGACGGAGACCGAGAGGAGGTTGTGAGAAATTTGGTGGAAAAAAAATTAGGTCAGGAACCGCTTGAGTTTTGTTGCGTGGGATCCTCCAGTGCTCCTCTGTATGGAATGGAAATGTCTTGGAGGGAGATATAGCGAGAAGGGGCGTGTGATGTAGGTGTGGGTGTGGGTGTGGGTGTATTCACAGTGGTGTGCAGGGTGAGTTGAGTTGAGTGAGGGAAGGAGGGAGAGAAACGTTGAACTTGTGGGGTTAGGATCCCGTGCGGCGGGACACGGAAAAAATCGACTCTTTTGTTCCTTCTCTTTTCCTTTCCCGTAGTCTACCCTTGTGTAAATTTATCGGCGACCGGTTAGCAAGGCGTTTCCTTGCTAGGGGGGTTAGTGTGGTCTATATTGAGAACACAGGAGTGAGTGAGAGCGACGGAAAGGCAGGAAGCCGAGGCGGAATGCGCGGAGAATACGCCAAAAGGCCTTCGATTGGAAATAGAGGAGCTGGGGGAAGCAAGGGATAGGAGTAAGGGGGGGGGAGGACGGGAGGAAGAATATGAACTAGTCGAAAGGAGGGAGAGTACCCAGTACTCGTACAGCAAGGGGAGGAAGGGAGGAAGGTAGAGGGAAGGCTACATACCTTAGGGCGACGATGGTAGGAATTATCAATTTGTTCCACAGATACTAAGAACAGGACCGGGAAGGGGGGGGATGGGATGTGAGATATAGAGAGGCCTGTCAAAATAAGGCTTGGAAAGGGACAGAAAGCTGGAAGGTAATCCAAAGGAAAGAAAAAATGTTGCCTGTAGGTGGTGATGGGTGAATACTGGCAAGTTCTCGAGGCACAATGAAGGGGGGGGGGGGGAGATATGAGATTATGAAGAAAGGACCGAGTGACTGGGTGCTGTGTTGGCTGGCCTTACTTCTATCTCATAGGAACATTTTCACACTCACAGCAGAGACGGTGGAGGAAGGAAAACGGGAGGGGATGATTATTGTATGTGTAATCAATAAGGCAGCTTGGGAAGGACTCTGCTTCTTGTATGCGGATTTAAAGGTCACAGCTATCATAGCACAATGTCAAGTAAAGTTGGTGCAGGCGCAATAGTACTGTGCGGTACGGTACACGGTGACCGTCTCACTACTCGAGTACCGGTTACTCTTGCCGCATTGATTGATCGATTGGTACGGGTATTGCAATGGAGAGGAGGAGGAGGAAATAGAAGAAACAATAGAATAAGAAAGCGAACGGCTGCCCCCAAAGTCCTGGGATCGGATAGATGGCGAAGAGCGGGCGCCGCCGTGGTGCTTCTGCTTCTACTTTGCTTTTTTCCCATGTCACTTTTGCCTACCGGTATGCTTCCTTTTTTTCTCCCATACCAGAAGGGAGAGGGAAAAAAGAAACTCCCAGGGACAAGAAGGAAGGGAGGGAAAGGAATCCAGCGAGTCATCATGCGGAGTTCTTTTCACAATTGCCAGTTCGAACCCTTGCTTCCTCCCTCCCCAGCAGATCACTTTGTCGAGTGTCATGAAATTGGGCTTTAGTGCACCGTGCGTATCACCTATCTCGTGCCTGAGAAACCCCCCCGCATCAGGGGGAAAAAAAAAGCCACTGCAAAATTCTAGTCACCACGGGGAAATTGTCCTGGCCCACGAAGGAGGAGTAAGTGGTGAGAGTTTGTGGGGAGAAAGATGTGCAAAAAAAAAAAGGCATTCACCAAATACTGGGCCATCACGCCATGCATAACATTTCCTTTGTACCCGTTCTGCGAGGTACCGGTTGCTGGCTAAAACCAGAAATATATACGGTACGTGCAACAAGACCCTTCCCCGAGTTATCGCGCCTGGATACTTGGGTACAGTTATGCTACAGCTGTTACAAAAGGCTACCATCCTCGGTGTCTCTGGCCTAGAGTTCCACTCGGTAACCTGTTCCGGTGTGGAGGGAAATGGGCGAAGGAAAGCAATAAAGAGAGAAAAAAAAAGCGAGAAAAGGAAAACCCTAAATTTCCATCTGATTGACCCCAGGCAAATAATCACCCGCTAGTGCCCTGGGGACAATTTCGCATTCCGAGGCCCGAGATATGATATGCTGTGATGATACGGTACTGTAGATATGATATGGGGGAGTGTTAGGAACTAACTCAATTGAGCAAAAGAAGGAAGGCGAGACTCACTTTGAAAGGAAAAAGGAAAAAGGAAGGCGGGGAGGAAGGAAGGAGAGGGGGGAAATCACGAAAGAAATCAACGGAATTTCTGTTACCACGGATCAAGATATTGGATCCGCGGCCCTGGGTGGTACAGATGCCAAGGCGTGATGGGGAATGAGGGAAAAAAAGTGATATCGCCTCAAAACCTACCCTACTGTACCTTCCAACAGGAGGGAGAACAGCAGGAGTCCAATTCAAGGTCGGGATCCAGCCAAAGTTGCATCGCGGCAGCGGGTGTAGCAGAATATGCCGTACTCGAGGAGGAAATGCATTGGCAGGGTGCCGGTTTTGGCTGAGTGTGTGCAGGTAAGACCGCTGATTCGGGTTAATTTTCTCCACCAAATGAGTGGGAGCAGGACCTGCATACTGTACTCGAGTAGACAACATCTCCCTCTCGACAATACCGGTACGGTAATTCTAATACAACATCTTACTGTGCCCTCCCCCCTCCTCACTCCAATAGATTCAACTATTTCGGTAATCAATCTCCTGTAGCAACTCCACGGATAATCTAAAGACAATACAGTGTTGGAACAAATTGGCGGGTCGGATAATTATTCCTTAAAAAAAAAAAGGTAATAATCCGGTCCTCCGAGGGTAAGTGGGAAATAGGTAAGGTATGTGGGGGAAGAGAACTCGCGATTCGCTGGCTGCACCCCATGATAGACTTAGCTAAGCAAGTTATCGGAATTGCGAAAACCAGTTAATGAGATCCAACACGTCCAAAGGGCCCAAGATAATCTGGTGAAGAAAGCATTGTCATGATCCTTCTCGAGAAGTTTTGTCTCTGTGATCCGGAGATTAGAGAGCAGTCGGAGATAGCGAATCCTGAGGGGTTTTTTTTAATTTTACGGTGCGTACGGTACCTGTATGATCCATCCCCCACTGTACCACACACAGCGGTATGCAACATTTACGCAATCGGGCACCAACTCCTCCAAAGTGACAATCTGACAGACGAAGGAGAAAAAAAAAACGTGGGAAGCGGTTGGCGACGTTTTCGGTATTGTTCCCGCTTCCCTCCACAAGGTTCCCTCCACAAGGGAGTAAGGAGAAGCAGTGGAGGGAGTGAGGATTGGAAAGGCTTCGACCTTGTTTCCTGTTTTCTTTTTGCCACGGCCAGTATAGTGGATTTGCCCTACCGGTACTGTACCGAGCACTCATTGCTGCATTCAGCCTTTTGAGGGGTGCCCTCCCCTGCCTTGTGCGGCGAGTTAACCCTCGCGGATGTGTAGGTTGAATCTTTTCTATGTTGGATTGTAGACTACCGTACTCGAATAGATTTCCTCTGCTTTCACCAAATCACCAACCTACGCCACTACTCCAACGATAGCCAAAGTGAAGCTGCGGTATCATACCGGTAAGAGAATCTGGTGGCAGCGCCGCCCAAGCCTCACAAGTAGCCACACTGTAGTAGGTATGGTACCATAATATTATCATACCATAACATGCCATACGATATCACCGTGCCGTTAGTCCATCCAATAAACTCCTCCCCTCAAGCCGGGGGCCAGGGCCAGGGCCGATTCAATATCAGAGCCGAGCAGCCCCAGGCGGGCAGGCGAGCAGGCACGGCTACACGACTACCACGGTACTCCGAACCCCTTTCCACCGATGCGTCTCCACGCCCGTATCGTATAGCGGTAGGTACCGAAGAGCAAGCCCTCAGCCACCAAATACCGGTACGGAAGTTCTATCAGAACCGCAAAAGAACAATGTAATATCATAGCAATAGAAATATTCACTTCCGAGGTGGGGACCTGTGGAAAAGGAGACTACCGGGGTAGACTATCGTATTGAGGGAGGAAGGGAGGAAGGGAGGAAATTAATACGTCATTCCACTTGAGGTGCTAGATATATCCGACACTAGAGTCGAGTACTGTACTTGTACGTGTACTCGAGTATGATACAAGTAATTTGAAGCCTTAGGTTAGGTACCGTACTCGAGTAGTGTGTGTGGGCTACTGTGACTAGTCTGGATGAGGGATTACCCTACTGCGGTCTAATTTGTCTGGCCATCGCCGGCATACTGCGTGAACTGCACTGTGTCTCTCGTGCCATACTGTGTAGGTGGGGCTCTTGAATACCGATATGTATTGAACTCGATCTTCATTGTCTTCGCATTTTCGGTAGTCAATTGCCTTTTCGAATCCTGAAAGTGCTCGGGGTATACTCATACGCTACCGTACATATCGCAACTGTGCTATACTGTACCGTACGTACCGTACAGTATCAGTCCAATGGAAGCAATAAGGTACTAGCGGTCGTATGCCACCTTTCCACAATAGGCATGTCCGAAGGCTTCCCGACGGAGAAAAACAGATGGTTCGCTCCAACACCGTCATCACTAATCACTCAGCCGGACCAGAAAATTTGTCTAATATTCTACTCTATCATGGCCAAGCGCCTTCTAACGCGGTCCAGAACTCCCCAAGGCGTACAGTAGGATGTGGCGCGCTGCTCCTTCCCGGCTCACATCAGCGCTGGAAGGAAAAGAAGGAAGAAAGGAAGGGGAATATCGCCTCCCTCGCTGAAATATAGACTACCTGTAAATCGCGAGATTGCTGTTGGAGAAGAAGAAAAAAAGGGGAGTTTTTGCACAATGCCCAAGTGGCGCATAATCTCGGGCCAGCGAGGACAACGACCACCACAAACCGGGACTCGCATACCAACATGCGAGATCCAACGGCGAATGGTAAAGCCCAACTTAAACGCAAAAAGACGGGACAATCATCCCCTCAACCACCCCCTTTCATTCGCTCCCCCACATTCCGCACTTCCATTGCCACCGGCTAGGCTCTGGAACCTAACAAGCTTCTGGTGAGACGAAACATTTTTTTTTGTTTTGCAAGGATGTTCAAGCTTACTTTCGAGTACCTACAGGTGCCTGTGAACCCTAAAGTTTCCCTTCAGCAGACTACCAACTGGTGAGACTTTGCTTTCGGTCTTCTCCCTCATGCCATCCCGCACTGGCGGTCCTGCTCTACAAGTACGGTGTGTGTGACGGAATGAGATGAGAAAAAAAAGCAATCCGGAAGTCTAGAACATCTCCAACACGTTGCGTTTCGGCCGGAAATTTCCTCAGAATGTTGGATAAAGGCGTGACGGGGCAGGTTGATGAATTGATGGCGTGCAATGTTCGGATCTCGCCAGAATCTGCGGTTCCGTTTTTGCTTGGGGTTGATTAAGGTTGAGCACAATACCGATAGTAAGGTTTTGTTACTCGAGTATGACGACGGTTGTAGCTTGAACTGTCTTTGTCGCCACAGCAACGGCACTAGCCTTTCCTAATGCGCCATAGTGCCCAGTATGATAACTCTTAAATACGATGATCATAAGGGGGTTGTGTTTACACATTTGTTTACTGAAATAGGTATGATACGGTTTGCACTAATGCTGAAAATTTTTCAACGCACCACCAAATTTTGTGCTGTGCTTAGCAAAACTTCACTTCTGATGTTTCTGCAACATACCTAATTCTCCGAAAAATGAGCACAGTTCGTATTACGACCGCCGCAGCAAAACCTCCCTAGTGCAAATAGTGTTGTGCTACTGTATTATACTTTTTAGTATCATGCCCGTACCCACTCGAGTGCAGGAGCCTTTGCGCAGCGGGTTTTCAGGATGCCCTGCAAGGGACACTAGAACGGAATTGGGATTTAACGTTCAGGCAAACAAGCTACTAGTGGCATGTTTGAAAGGCTAGACGCCACCCGACCCACTATTCAGCCCTTTCAAGCCCGATTGCGCAAAGACCCTAAGTTAGCATAGGGCATCATATGTTATCATAGATCTATCCTCTGCCACCTCCTGCTGATAGGCGCGGTGCGTTAATCCGACCCCCAGAGATACCGGCGCTGGAGGTGGGAATGAAGGAGGAGGAGGAGGAGGAGGAGGTGATGAAATTGAAACGGTAATTTTGGGATGCTGATTGGATATCGATGGACCTGTAGTGCCTTCCCGGTATCGGGAATTCGGGAATCCCTCCCCTTGGACAGCAACGACCAACCACAGTTGAGACAGTACTAGTACTATACTCGGTAGGTCTGTGGGGGTTAGTTGTTAAACTGCCGTACCGTACCATACTAATCTATGGATGATTTAGCACATGCGAAATGGGGAGGATTGACCCTAGTCGCTCCTCACTATAATGAACGCCAAGTTTAGAGTGCCGGTACAGTACCTTCTGTTCAGTACTGGTACAGCAAGGAGTTCAATGCAGCGAGGATAAGGGAATTGAGGGAGTGTGATTCGCAAGGAAGAGAGGGAAGTTTAGAGTGAATGGAGTTGGATGTATGATACTAGAGGCTCAATAACAAGGGAAAAGAGAAAAAGAAAAAAACGATGGAAAATCCAACAGTTTTTTTATTTTATTTTTTAGAAAAATATTTCTTCAGGCCCTTTCAGGTCCTACATACTCGAGTACGAGTACTACACACATGTGATACAGGGGAGAGCAGTGATCGGCTGTTGGAAGGCACTAACAGATAAGGAGAAAGGAAATGATTCGAGGATTGGAAATTCATCCTGAATCCCTGGCGATCTTCAAGCTCACCCATGTGATTCGGGGAGCCTGGGCTTGTACCTGCTTTGGAGACTTTACTTGAACGTCTAAGTTATCTGCTAACATGCTTCATTAGCTGTTTTCCAAGATTGTCTTTTTTTAAAATAAATAAATATCATAAATAAATAATGATAATTAAAATTTATTTGTTACCGTAGCACTTCTTTCATTACGGCAAGGAGATTTTATGCCGGGACAAGGGGGCCAATATCAGGGACCTTTCATTTGAATTCGATATCAAGTGCCTTTCCATCGCTCGCAGCGAGGTTTTCTGTATGGCGGAGTTGAGTCCCCCCACTGAGCTCGTTCATTAGGACTAGGTATTCGGCACATCGCGGTTCAATATAGCCGGGGTATCATACTCCTCCCCCGTATGATACTTCCCCCGCTCTATACTAGCTCTCTCCACCCCCACTGATGAAATCTACCCGGTCACCAGCTCGTTTACTCCCCTTTCCGCAATTGCAAAAGGGGACTGTCAGCACTCGAAACGACAACATATGTACTGTAGTAATCCCAATCCAGAAGCACACAAGGTGCACCCTAGAATCCATCTGCTCCTTTCCTTACAGCCGGGGCGGATCAAACAGGGCAGCAAAAAGCCATTAGTGCCATATACTGTACATATGCGTGGTGCGACTTCCCGCATTTACATGTTACTGAGAAAGGTCCTTTTTTAACTTTGAATATTATACCCCTAGTATGATAGATAAGAATAAGATACTAAACGGGCTGATGGGCCGTCACCACTTTCTCCACCTTGATCACTCGGCATGACTTGTTTTGTATCTATCGTCATGTCCCTTCATCCCTTGGCATGAGTTTGACTATCTCTCTCTCAGTAATAAGCTTATAACAGGTTTCGGTATATTGACTGCCTCGGGGCGAGGGCAGGAAGGTAAGAAGGCATTCCAGCTTACAGTCACAGTGGTTGATTATTTTTGCTACCGGAGTCGTATATATTTGTGGCAACTTATCCCGAGCCGGTGAGGGAGGGAAAGAGGGAGGGAGAGGGAGAGGGAGGTGCACCCCACTTTGATACAAGGTGTATGCATTCTCAGAGCCGCAGTATCGCACCATATCATGGAATCTATATGTAAACCACGCCCAGTCCAGTCCAATCCGGTATACTCTAGTCAAGGGTTCTCCGAATAGCGAGCGGGCAATTAATTACCCCCCCCCTCGCCTCCCAAAATAAGAATCCCGTTAGAAGACCACCATCCGCGTGATACCCTATGACGCTGTTACTGAACCTCCCTCCGCCCCCCAGTCTTACCATCACCGCCCCGTCATGCACTATGCAGTAGGGTTATGAAGTGCGGTATTGAAATATCGTGTGGACTAAACAAGGGACTACCGGAAGAATGATTGAGCACCCGTGGAACGCAATGCAAGATAAGATTCACCGGGGGTGGGGCGGGGGGGGGGGGAGGGGGAGGAACTGTTGGAACGGTGCATGGTTGTGGCTGTGCTAGTTAGTGTCTGTGGTTTGGGTTGAAGGCAGCAAAATAATGTGTTTTTATGCGTGTTGTATTGTGGCCTGATTGCTTGCTTGTTTTAGGGCACCGTAGGGGGGGGGGGGCTTAGTAAAGCGTGGCGGGGAAGTGTGGGTTTGGCTCTTTTGTGGTTTTGTGTTTCGTCATGTATGAAATCATGAGATATCACTCTGGCAGATAGATCCCTGTTGAGATTTGCGACGTATGATATTTGTTTGTTTATTAGATGCTTAGGTTTAAATTTTATATATATACTTGAATGACTGGGCGATGTTCTCTTGGGCTTTTGTGGTTCACCATTTTACATACAGGCCCGCCATTGGCGATCTTGGAGCCACCTAGATGTAAAATGTGATTTCTAACTGTCTTCTTGATCAAGTATAGTACCAGTACATGTTTTGGAAGTCTCCACCCCTCATCCCAACGCTAATGTGGCTGCAGGTAGTTCATATATATCTAGTCAGACTCTCTTATCTCTGCCACTATGGACTTAGAAGGCCCCTATGGCGTAACTTGTGTGAATGCTATACTTCCACCAACAAATTAATTGAATGCCATCGTACTATCTTATACCGGTTACAGGGGCCCCCGTGTTCCCTCATAGGAAACATTCTTTGGTGAGAGCATCACGACGAACTGACTGAAAATGAAATTGGGGATAATATTATGAAAAATAAAAAAAATAAAGAATCCAACGCCAATAGAATGTGGATAGCCCAGTCCACACTGCCCCCCCCCCAAAAAGGTAGCCCCATCGCCGATTACTGCCGATTCACAAGTGCTCTGGCCCTGAGTTTCTTCTTTTTCTCCCCTCGTTGTAAGCTCTGCGCTGTACTCTTATCCCTCAACCTCCTGATCAAGCCTACAAGGCTGTACCTCCTATGCAGGGCGACAACAGACTCCTCCATGAAGCTATTCACAAGTAAGTTAGCCCCCTTGGAGATCAACGCCCCCGCAACCTGCCTCCTGTTCCTCCCTGTCCGGGCTCTAGCAACCAACTGCAGCGGCGTTTCACCATTCGAGTCCCTCGCATGCACATCTGCGCCAGCCGCTAACAGTACCTTGGTAGCCTTCAAGTGACACTTCTCAGCAGCCCAATGCAGTGGCATCCTCCCCATGTAATCCTGAGCATGCACATCTCCCCCAGCGCCCAGTAGTAGCTTCAGCGCCTCCCTCTGCTCCCCCAGCGATGCCTTCCCGTCTATATCCACGGCATGATGAAGCGGGATTTCATCGTCTGTGTTCCGGGAGTTGACCTCGGCTCCATGCTCCAGCAGTAATCTGATCATTCCGGCGTTTCCACGGAAGGCAGCGTAGTGTAGTGGGGTCTCGTTGTCGATGTCCAAGGCATTGGGGTCTGCGCCGTGCTCCAGCAGTAAGCGGATTGTGTGCTCGTTGCTGTGTAGCGCTGAGTGGAGGACTGTCGCGCCGAAGCGGTCGCGGGCCATTGGGTTTGCGTTGTGGGTTAGGAGGAGGTGGACTGTGGTTTCCTGGGAGAAAAAGGTTGCCCATTGGAGGGGCGTGCCGTCGAAGCGGCCGCTCGGAGCAGTGATATCTGCCCCCATTCTTAGAAGAAGGGACACAAGCGATGCGTGGCCGTGCTGCGATGCCCAGCAAAGGGAGGTGAGGCCCTCTTTGTCTTGCATTGCGATTTGGTTGAGGAGCGGCTTCATTATTATTGATAGCTGTTTATTTGTTTCGATGAGGTGTTTAATGTCTATTGGGAGGAGGTATTCCGTTATTATTAGGAGGAGCTCGTTGGGGAGGGATTGGAGAGTCATTTTGGATTGTGGGGGCAGGGCCAATGGGGGCGTAGTTGCTATGAGGTAGTGTTTGATCAGCTTAGGGGTTTCTACTTGAAGAGGAGAGAAAGTGGAAAGTTAGATATGATAGTTTCTTCAAGATTTTTTTAAAGAAAACTTACGTATTCTCCGGGCCAGAGGGCAAGAAGACTGAAGTTAAAACTTTGAATTTTTGAATTTTTTCTTGCCTTCAAATAGGAGATTACTGTGGTCCTTCCGCTAGAGTGGTTAGTAGAGGTGAGTAGAGTCGTCGAGTAGCATTGAGGGTTGTTCAATGCCGGACCCCGCCGGCCTTATCAAGGCCATGTTCTCTCATATTCCCCCCCTTGCTGCCAGCTACTATATGCAGCGCAGGATTTAATCGTGCGTGGAGGTCCCGGGTGGGGGGGAGAAGCAAAGGAAAGAGAAAAAGGAAAAACAGGAAAGAAGCAAAAGTAAGTGGTACCGAATAGTGTAGAACAGCTGGAGCCTCGTCCACTCAAACCCCTACCCGAACCATCGGACAAGGAAGTAAGGGGGGGGGCGGAAGTGGAAATCGTACCAGCCCTGCTGCCTCTGCTCGGGTGGCGGGGTTCAACGGGAGGTGCTGGAGAATGAGAGATCTTCACTCTGACACGGTATCATACCTCCACCGTGCCTTCTGCAACTAACTATGGATGACAAGAGCGTTTTTACCTTAATTCAGGTACCCCATACGGGCTAAGTTAAAAACAAAGCGAGGTCCGGAAATCTACGGGAAGAGGAGGGAAATTCAACACTATCGAATCCACGACAGGCTAGGATAGGTTGGACAACGTCGGTGTTTCTAAGTACGCCTCCTCTTCTCTGTAAAAGTTCTCCCAACGAGCTAAGTCAGTGAAGTGAAGTTCGTTGTAGAGTAGCCCGTGAAAAACGAGTTCTTTTTTTTATATCACTTTTTTTTTCCGTTTCATATTTTTTTCGAGGGAATTTCTCCTTCAGCGAACACTCAAACAAGCAATCTTGAATAGCAAAGACAGTGCCTACATACAGTATCATACGGTCCAGTACGGTACAGTGCGGACAAGCAGCCGACCATTCTTTCTTCATGGCGGTGGCAAATCTCTCGTCATTTCGCCGAGAGGGGCAGCTTGACAAGCTTTCCAGAATCAGGATCAAGAAATGGGAGTTTTCTCACAGGGATACTGTAAGCCCTGTCATTCTACCTGTACCGTACTTGCTATCCCGCATTTCACTGCTGCTGCTCGCCTATCGTGCCTTTTATTCGATGTCTACATCGGGAAGTGCTTCTTTTCAAAATGGTAAAATTTAGAGTGTGAAGCCCCAATTTATGGTAGGGTGCTAATACTCACAGCTTTTCTCTGAAGTTTGGGGCGGAGAAGTGGACAACGAACAAACGCTTGGTCCAGCTTGCCAGTTAGGGTGTGGTATGAAACGCAGGAACCAAGCGGCTTAAAATAAACTTTTTGAGACCCGGCCCCCCCCAACAGTGCCTTGGCGGTAATAAGGGTCAACCTTGGATGAAAAGTATCCGTCGGAGCTGTGTATCTGCCCGGATTGAAGCTTAACGGGAAATAGACAGGGTGGAAGATCGTGAGAACGCCTAGCATGGCACTGTACTCGTATAGATACTGTGCTATGGTGTTTTTGTTTCCTTCGCCACGCTCACCGTACCTGAGCAGGAGGGGAGAGATGGCTTCTGTGGGGGCTGTACAATTGCTATGTGTAGGGTTCTATGATCGGGTGTGTGTTAGTAAAAATCGTAAAACTATCTCTGATCCCATACAAATCTCAACAGAAACAAGGGTTGTGTTTTCCGATTTTTATGGATGATACACCCGAGCACCCTCTCTAGCAACAATAGACTAGGGGTAGGTTCTTCGACAACGAAATCTAAATAAGTATGATATCCCGATGAACTGAGGTGGTGTGGCTGAACATGCAAGCAATAAGAGGGAGAAGAAAGCAAACACATGAGAAGAGAAGAAAAGAAAGGGAAGAGGGGGGCAAAAAACGTGCTTCCCCTACCAGTGACGTCCCTTGAGCGACGTCTCGTTTCCCTACCAGATCCAATGCGATTGCAAACAATTATCCATGCTAGACTGGTGCTCAACCCAAGCGCTAGAAAATGAAAAAAAAAGTGAAAAATACTAGCCCTTTCACTCCCAAAGACTTTTTCTACAGTCTACCTTAATACAGCTGGAGTCGTAAGATGATTTCTAGATTATTGATGTTTTTTCGTTTGGACTGAGCTGGGAGAAGTTCGCGCCTTCGTTTTCCTTGCTTGCCTCAGGGTCCCGTTCTTCTCCCGCTCTCTTGCTCGCGTGCGAGCAGAGTTCAGGCTTCTTAAAGGATAGCTACTACTGTAGCTTACCCTTGGCTTTGGTAATATAGGTATGAGAAATAGCTATCGTGCCGGTATTAGAATGGATCGCAGGATTACCGGCATTGAGAAGTAGGGGGCATTGAGAGGGATGTGATCTTCGGGCCCTATCGGTTATGCTAAGTTAAGTCCTGTGACTATGAGGATGTGCTGTAATGGACATACTTCCATGGAACTTCTGGGTTTGGTAGGTAGCCATTTCACTCTGGCGAAGTTACACACACACCAGGGTTCTCACCTGGGGTACTGCACTCATACTCTACCTGGAATCCGATAAAGTTACTACTATACCAGACGGAACATAGCTAAAATAGGCTTTCGAGTGATAACCTGTGTAGTCGCGCCTCACGCAATGTAATGCACTTCATTCACTCTCTTCCTTCTGCTCTTGGATCCCCTCCCGTTTCCTGGTGGTACTGTACTGGTGGATCATAAACGAAACAATCTCGGCTACCTTACTAGCCTCTCGGATGCTAGCAGATTGAAGATTTTGTCTTTCGCATAAACAACGGCCCAATCGATATGGCGATTTTTCGGTGCTTGGGCGTCTACATCTTGTGCCGGGAGGTTTTAGTTTGTTTGCTCTATTGGTCTCGGGTAGATGACGGTCGGATGCTTGTGTGGCATTAAGTTTGTTCTTGAGACATTTGAGTTGGGGCTGCATCCTTGTGAATGTTTGTCTGTGATGGAAGTGTAGAAAACTGTGTACGGAGAAGGGCAGGACGACTGCAATGGAAGGGAACATCTATGAGTTATTATTGCTCGTAGTGGCATCCGCAAATAATCGTATAATCCACTACCTCCCCCGGGCTCTAGTCTCCACGTTCAGGGACAGAGTCCCATAAGGAGGATTAGCGTTTCCTTGTGCCGTGAAGTGTGAGTGCTTGAGTGTGTTGGATCTCATTAACTAGTGTTGACGATTCAGTCAACCTGTCAAACTAAACCTATTGTGGGCTGATGGGAGGATTCACGGAGATTACTCGTAGAGGTAGCCGGAGATAGGGGCCGCCTAAGATACAGTCGCACCTCGCTATAACGAAACGCTTTATACGGGAACCTCGCTGTCACGAATGAACCTTCTGAAAATTTACACCCCTGCTCCCATACAAACAGACCTCGCTATAAGGAACTTCTTCTGAAACCTCGCTATAACGAACGAAAGAACCTGAATTCTTGGCTTTCGTTATAACGAGGTGCGACTGTAGTAGGTTATTGGGGATGTTACGACACTGGTACGATATGATATATCTGCAACATCTTGGCAAAATACAGTATTCTGTACGGGTTAATGGCTACCTTCCTCGTTTTACATCTTGTGGGCTCTGTGTGTCTAACTTGGTCGCCCTCACGAGTTGCCATAATTCATAACCCACTTGCTTCCAGAAGGGTGGCCCGAGAACAGGAAATAATTGAACCTCATCGTAGGGCATTGGAGTTTCTCATTTTAGTAAGGTCTGTTGTCATACACCCCCTCCTTGCTTGTCTTACCGGGGGGCTCAAAGCCTCCTTTTTTCCGGGCGATTGCCCCCCCAAAGAGGGTAATTTTGGACTTAGCACGAGGTTCAATTACTGTATTCCACTTCTCACAGCAATGTGTTTCCTACTTTCCCTTTACATTCCTACTTTTCTTTGGCTCTCTCTCTCGACAAGCTCCTCCACCCCAAGCTCGGCTTAAGGACTCCCTGACTCCAAATATTCCTGCGGCGAGCTCTGAAGCAGAATCTTCGTATCTACTCCAAACACCTCCATCTATCTCTCAGAAGCAGGGGATATGTATCGACTGCCAGGTCACCCCCAGAAACCAGGCTCCCAATACACTCGGCTAGCATAATCTGATCTATCGAGTCCATGACCTTGGTTCGTAGTAATAACAATGGAGGAAAGCATTAAGTTTTGTATGAAGTGCTTTCTTTAAAGGTGTTTTGCTCCCCAGTATTAAGGATGATAGACTTTTGTTGGATTTACCCGAGGATAATCTGTGTCCGGCATCTGGGCGGAATCTCTCAGGCGCGTGGCAACGATGCGACACTTTAACAGTATTGCATACTTATACTCTGAAGAATCATACCATACGGTAGATTTCGCAGCATTGAATAAAGCTAATGAGTTAACATTCATACAATATCACTCGTTATGGTTCCTTTTCTAAATGCTAACCCTCTGTGATACGGGGGGGATTCCCGACTATTCCTGAAACCACTTCCACGAGCTTGATATGAAGGTCTTACGTTAGAGCTCATTAACCTAACCAGGAAAAAGTGCTGTTTGGTTTCCCAGGACTTGTATTTTAATTTTTAATTTTTAATGCCTGCTATATCGACTCTAGGCTGATGGCCGAACGCCTAACCTTCCCTATAAAAGTTGGAAATGCCGGGTCCAATAGCCGCTAAACCATGAGGACAGGTGGATAATATAGTGTTCTCGTGGGACTTTTTGACAGTTGAAGGGGCAAACCCAGGGTCATTTCTCGGTGGATATTGGGGAGGTCTCGCAATTTTTCCACAATCGGATAGACAGGGGGGAAAAATAGGAGTGTAAAATTTAGTAGGATTTAGTATCCATCTCCCTGTGATGAGAATAAGCCGTAGTGAGGGGCGTATAGGTTGCAGGATTTGCGGGAGTTTGGCCTAGCTCCTGGATTTGATATGCAAATTGAGAAGTTCTTTCCTTGCGCTAGGAAACTGAAAAAATGTTAAAGGCAATAGGTTGCGAGGATATGATAACTCCTCAAAGTGGTTCACGGTGCATCACTCGTGATCAAGAGTCCTCCTCTTTGTTAGGTTTTTTCTGCTTCAGGTTTCGGGTTGACTGGGATACCACCTACCCCTTCCGGCCTTGTCTTACCCTCTTCTATGGCATTTAGATTTTTGGTGCACCGGGGTGTTGGTTGGAAGATACTGTGCAATCGATCTCCTACCTTGAGAAGTATCGCTAGGGAGGGTGTTGGGATGTGTGTGTGATACGTGTGTGAGGTGAGATGTTCGTTAATGACTAGTCGTACAAGAGAGAAGACTACTTAAAGGGAAATGCCCGTGCCAAGCCAACTCCCGCACAACCAATGATAGACCTAACCCAAACACAGTAGGTAGGCCCTAAGCTAACCCATAGACATGACCTAAGTGGGTAGCCGTACCTCAACATATCGTAGAGCTAACAGAGCTAACAGAGGGGACCTCGACAAGCAGATATTGGGTTGAGGTTTAGGTGTCTGTTGTTATTGACGAAAAGAGAAAAGGGCCGGTGAGGAAAGAAGAAGAGGGGGAAAGAAGCAATGCCCAGAGATAGTCTTATACGCAAATGGACAACACATGGAGTCACAGAGTGTCACTCGTGATGGTCGTAGCTAGCTAGGGAGTATATCCGGGGGGCGGAAATACATTTGCATCTTTTAGGCGCTGATGTTTGTTAAGCATGTGAATGCATGTTCGCCTCTTGGTGCACAAGCACGATTTCTAACACTTTGGGTACTCTGGAGGGATGGAAGAGGTTTATAGAGCGCCAAGAATTTCTGCTAAGTTAGCAGGCATTGCAGGTAATAATACGCACGACAAGTCTGGGCTGCCAAGATCTTCTCTACTCCGACTTCAGTTCTATTCCCGAACTGCTTCCTGCTGTCCACAAACACAATCCTAGGCTATTGGACACTCCCCTTTTCTCAGTAAAGGGCAAAAATAACACTCTGGGAGATACCGTCAGGGGTATATATATATATATATATATATATAAAATACTATCCTTACTTTCTAAGAAATATCCCCGATAATCGAACGGGATTTGTGTCCTGTTGAGAAATATAGTATGTGGGAAATGGCAACTGTGCCAAAAATTTCCAAAGAGATATTCCACCTCGAATCCCTTGGTTTAGAGTCTATTCAAGGACCCTCCGTAGAGGAGGCGGGCAAAAATACTTGGATATAAGGGTTCATGTTACTTTGCCAGGAATATGATATATTTCTACTTGATTAGAATTTGGTATTGATAAGGTGTTGGCTATACCCGACTAATGCGGAGGGGCTAAATTCTATATAACGGACTGAGGCCGACAGTGAGCACGAGGAGGAAACATAATCTCATAGAAGGAAGCGATATATATCAACAAAAGCTTGTCTGCACCATCAACTTGTTCCCAGAGTTTAGGCCAAACGGAGGGAGTCAGAGCAGCAAGGAAAAATGTATTAACCTATGCACAGGTAAGGCGCTTGGAGGGCTTGTGTATCACTGATATAGGGGGTGGAATATTTTGTCAGATGGGTGGGGTGCTGATAAGCGTGGGACCGGCATTAGAAACAGATAGTGAGCTCACGTAGTGTCACTCGTTCTGAGGCGGGCTGCTCTGGGAAGGGCCCTTACGTTATCTACTTTAAGAGCGAGCGGTGGAAACGATGGCTCTGTAACAGAGAGTAATTTGTATGTCGCACTGAGCTCTTTCTCCCCTTTATTTAAACATCCCTCAATATCGAGCGCCTTGGAGGGTAAGTTAATCAGTCCGTCCGCCCTTGACCGGAATTCAGTAAACATAGTGTTCTATATGTGTAGGGTGGTTTCACAGTTGCGCCATCGTAACATTTGAAATCCCTGCCGTGTCTGGTCTGTCTCCTTCTCAACCATGCGTTTTAAACTAAGCAATGGGACTTCACTCAGGTTTTACCACACAAGCACGCACATTGAGAAAACCACTTTGGGAAGTTGATATAACTACCGAAGTGTAGTGTAATACCAGTAGGAGTGTATATGTATAATATTTATAAGGAAGGCCGGCCAAACCCTAGGAGAATGAAAAACCAAAAACCAAAATACCCGTGCAGTCCCACAGGGGGAGAGGGGCAACAGGGTATTATTTTTTTAACAAGAGAAGTGAGGAAGTGGGGGGAGGGAATGACACTACCACAAAATTATACTACAAAAAAGAGCAAAAACCGCAAAACTTTTCCCACAGCTACTCACATCCCTCCGATATCTGGGCCGGGTAGTGGGGGTAGTGGTGGATCTCTATGAGGTACCAAAAGTATTGGAACTCGGTCCCTTGGCCTTATATGTTGAGAGTCTCTGCGCAGCACCACAGTACTGATTGCTGTTCCCGGCACAGGGGGTGGTACACCTGGAGTACCCCATGCGGTCCTGGGGGGGAGCAGACTTTCCACAATAGCACTCTCTACCGTACTCCATACCGGCCCACTCGAAGCCTTTGCTCACGCAGTAATCAATGCACTTTTCGACTGTGAGGTCATTGAAGTCTTCCCTCTCTGGGAATGTGCGAGAAGTTAAGCTGTCCCTGTTACCCCGCCCAGTCAGTGTCATTTTCATCCCCGTCGATATAAGGGGGTTTTATGGATGGGGGGGTAATAGCATACATGACACATCCAACGTACTCCCAGTTCTTAGTAGAGACGTCAGTATAGTACTTTTTAGGAGCGCCTATCTTCTCCTGTGCGCCACAGTTGGTGTATTTAATAGCGGGTTCGGGACCAGGCTGAATCGGATTACATCCGGGGAGCTTCTCCGACCATCCAGTGGTCTGTTCTTCAACCCTGGGAGGCACCATACAGTCCTGGGACTGGTTCTGGTCGAAGAACTTGAACACACTGCACTCCTCCACCACGCCAGACGCCGAATTACACGTGTCTATCGCCTTCTGGAGAACGTCAATGTCCCATCCGTTGATAAAATCCCCGTGCAAACTATATCCGGTTGGATCCCCATTGGAGAGGACAAATGGCTGTTTGTTGTCATACCATTGCTCTTTGAAAGCGTTGGTGTTGAAGATGATTTCGTAGAACATGGATACAAACTTTACAGGATGTGTGGGGGGGCATTTCCCGAAGTTAACGTTGATGGGGTAGGACATATGGGATTTGTGGTCTGGGGAATCGAGGTCCTTGCCGTTCCAGCACGAAGGGAAGAAGATTTGAACACGGAGGCCGCTAGAAAGAATGTTAGCGTAATGTCATGCTATCACAGAGGGAAGGTAAGTACCTAGGACAGTTACGGTTGGGGAATTCTGTATATCTATCCTTCATTCCCTTCGAGCCGCCGCTATAGTCGAGGCAGATGTAGGTAAAAGCATCGGTTCTTCCACTGACGCTGGTATTATGGCGAAGCCACGGATCTCCAGTGACCATACGGAAGCCGGGAGGGAAAGCCTTCAACTTCTCCTCGGGGGGGTCAGGGCGTTGTCTGACACATATTAGTATCAAATACCTCTCCATACTCATTTAGAGGAGACTTACAGATAATAAATGGTTGCACCACCAATCTGCTCAACAGGGAAGAAGGACCCGTTCTTAGCCCGACTATAAGGAAATAAGAACCAATCTGTTAGCACCCATCAAAACAAGTGCGACATATATACCAGCCGGAAGAAGTACTCACTAAAAAACATTAGGAATCCAATAATTGCTAAGATCCTGCTTAACCGTGCAGGAAGAGCAGGTCGAAGCCCGAGCTTTCTGGTAGTCCATAGTGAAATTGAACCCATTCCCGCCCATAATAGTGTGCAGGTGCCCCGCGACGGCCCCAGGACTGACAATAGGATCATTTCTCTCAACCAAAAGGGTGCCTAAGCATGGCAAGCGCCAAAAAGCAGCCGCCTGCGGGATAAGTGTAGTGAGCGCTAACACGGCGGCAAGGAAGCTGGGGACAAAAGAGCTTTGGCCAAACATCTCGTTCAAGAAATATTAAGGATAACAATATCGAGAAAGAGAACCAAAATATGAAAGGATCAAATCAAGCGTCACAGACAAGGCGAGGGAAAGAGAGCTGTGAAGTAGGCTGCTTGCAACCTTGCTTTTGTGAACAGGAAAGACAGGCGTAGGAGTTGGGGAACAAAACGGAAACAGAAGGAAAGAGAGGAAGTTATAAGAGGGGTTAAGTGAGTGAAGGAGGGAAGGAGGGAGGATGTGGAGAGATGGTATGTTGGGCGAATAAATAAGTGCTGGTTTCCAAAAGGGTGTTTTATACATACCCTCAATCAAAATTCATGAATACTATGGGAGGGTGGCTCTCGGGTGTTGATATCCTAGGGTCAATACTATCGAAACCCTTGCCAGTGAGACAATAGAAAAGACTAGCGGGAACGGGAGCAGTCCAAAACGCGGGAAACTAGTGTGTTTGGGGGGCCATTGGCCTACCTATTCTCATACTCTACGGCTCAGCTGAACCCAAAGGCAGGAGGTTTTTTCCCCAGAATTTTCCATTCCTGAAAAGCTAACGAGGAACGAGTGGATGTGCTGTAATCGATACCGGCTCACTGCAATACTATGCCCTCCTCCGGGGTAGGAAGACTTTCCCCTACATCTCTCGACGAGGCTGCTTGGCAATAGAGTGGGAATTAGAATAGAGACTGAGGGGTAGAATGACCGACATGTGTGGTTATGGACAGCTGCCGGCTTCTCTCGTACAGTACGACTGCAGTTCGGCTGTTAGATTAAGGATCACATACCACCACCCCCTTCAGTGCTAGAGTATCTTATCAGACAAATGCTCTTTTCGGAGAGTCTACCATACTACCATACTACGGCTACTACTAGTCCAGAAAGTGGAAAGGAATAGGAAAAAAATACCCAAAGGGGAACAAAGAAATCGAGTGGTCCTTCTGGGTTTGGTCTGGTGGTACCTTGCAGTATATCGCCTAACATTCGCTAGCGGAATGACATGTCGTCCCTTTACTGTGGCAAACACTTGAAGGTTAAATGGGTTACCTGTCGGTTCCCGATGCTGAGGTTACAGATTAGTGTGGACGGAATGGGCCTGAGATAATCCCGATGTGGCTGGCGGAGATTGTTTCATTTTGATTCCCTAGTGTAGAATCCTGTATTGCATAGAACGATGCTGCGTTAGAATAATCGACGTTGCTGTGATTGTAAGGAATACCGGTAGGTATAAGCACTTGTATACCTTCTTGTAGAGGCACATCATCCTCCCATGAGAGATAAAATTGGAAGTTTATTCTCCTACTTTGGCAATCTCACTAAGAAAACACACTAGCCCGCTTTCGTATTCCCTTATGTGTATTACCAGTATGAGTATTTTACTATGCACCCGCAGTTAGCAGTAATACAACTCCCATACTTCCCCTATTTTCTACCTATACTCCCCCCACAGATGCACCACAAATCCTGGTCCTCCTTATATCACGAAACCTCCCGATAAGCTAACTTTTTTGCACCTGATATTGTATACATCCTCAGCCGAACTCCCCCCTCATTCGCCGACCAAATACCAAAGCGCCACCTCACCCACCTCTTCACCCTCCTGGCTAGTCAGACACAAAGCCAGCCGAGAAAACAAGTGCCGATATGACATCGGCGCCAGTCCAACCCGAAATAACAAAATAAAGTTAAACTAAGCGAAAAAATGCAATAGGCGCCTCAACCCATACTGATTCAGGGACCTCTTAGCAGGCGCATTGGAGAATTCTTTGGGTCACGCAATAGGGGGGGTATTCGATATTGCACCAGTTATTGCCCAGCAGAAGCGGGATTAGTAGGGCTTGAAGTGAGTGTAGACACGGCGCGGTACCATACAGTATGATATAAATCGGGTGACATACTGTAGAAATGAAACGGGCCCAGCTGGCTTTGCAGGAGCGAAGGGAGGGAGGGGTAGACTCTAATCGGCGAGGGATGGAATTTTTCTGAATGTGATTCATGCACAATATGGTGTTACTGGTATGATGCGATGTTCCAGAAGAGGGATTGGATTTTGAAGGTTCGCTTGTCGGTGTAATAATAAGTGCTATATCATGGCGATAGCTAAGTTATTCTTGGAAGCTCCAGGCTTGGAAACCGGGGGTTAACTCAACCGTCTACCCTACACCACCAGGACACCATGTAGACTATCTTACTTGTATAGAGCTGTAGTGCCATATGGGGGCAGCACTAGACGGTACCCAGGTGATTATCTAGACATGCTCACATAGTTAAGTCACGATAGGCGGCACGATACTGGATGAAATCCCTGCCCCCCCGCACTGTACAGTCGGGTGCCAAAAATTATGGCACCCCTGGGGTACCATGACAAAAGTTCGTAGAGGATGTAATAACCTTTTTGTGCTGCAGTACCAACCCGTGTGCCAGAACTTTTGGCACTGGGATGTACTGTACAGTACTTGCATAGCATACGGCACTATAAAATACTCCAGGGAATCATATGAGGATCTTCCTACATCTCGCGGTACCGTCCCTGCAGTCGACTCAGTACGAAACTTGTGCAGTAGCCATAATCAAATATCGATAAGATAACTGGCAGTGAACAATGCGCCTGTACACACAGTACCCCGCCATGACAATCCGTAGAATACCGAACACTCTCCGCATTATAGATAACTTACCAACTTTTGTTCGAATGCTACCCCAAGTGCTACACCAAATTTGAACTTCCTATAGTGTAACAATCGACAATAAAGTTAACCTTCCTAGTTACACCCACAACAACAGCACGAAGGCCCCCTTTCCGCGCATCCGCCTTCTCCCGCCCGTCGAAAAACTGGAAACCATCAACCTGCAGGCAGAAAATGAAAGAAAGAAAAAACCCCTCCTGCCCCGTCTCGCCCCTGCCAGATAACTCCCTCCCTCCCTCCCTTAACCCCTCCAATCAGCCACTAGATAAAGGATAAGGCAGGTACCCACCAGCGTTCCAAACCGTTTCAACCTACTCTAATACTATCCCCCGGACACTGCAGAGCAGCTCGTGCTGGCCGGGGAAGGCAGAAAAGGTTGGGTGGTATAACAGGAATTAGGGTGTTGGTCAATCTGTGAGAATAGGAGAAAGTAGAGGTTTCAAGGTATGATATCTCATATGATATTTGAGACTGGTGGACTGCCAGTGGATGGTCACTTGTGATAGATGGTCCCTTTAAGGTCTTATGGGTTCGAGGGTTTTGTTTACAGCCTAAACCCCAGTTGTTTCTTTAAGGAATAAACGATAGCATAAATTAGAACAGAAAGGCGGAACAGGGGCGACAATTTCAAATTTAACACTTTATCAAAGACTAGAGATCTTTAACCAAGCATTGATTGAGAACTAGAATATTAAGAGAAGATTTAGGAAGCTGTTTAAAGCCCTTTTTTTTTAGCCTTAAATAGTATGCCATAACTGGTAAGTAGGGCACTATCTTTTAAAAAATAGATATACTATGATACTTATAATATGAACGCATTTTTGTTAAAATCTACACTTGGGCACTGAACCTCAAACAATTTTTTTCTGGCTAGAAACCTTCAGCATTACCTAGAGTATATATCTATAAGCTCAAAAAATATTCATGAGCCTTATATCTTCTGAATTACATCTTCTAGAGCCAAAAATATGAAAAATGTCAAAATCCATTTTTTTCCACTAAAAACATCTTCTACTTCTTGGCTATCTATTGCACTAAAAACCAACTCAATTGGATAAATATTTATTGTGATATTCACTGTTAAAGATCTTCTATTTTTTTGTATATACATTTGTTGCAGAGATGACAACATAAAACAGTATTATAATGTAAAAACAAAGGATTATTATAGATAGAACAATACATTATTAAAGTAGCATAATCCTATTATTCAAGTAATTGAGTCACATGATTGTACAAATTAAGAAGAAAACCCACTACAGAATTATATGACTTTATAGCAGCAGTTTAAATAATATACCAAATGATTTGCTAGATGATTTACTATTTTTCTGTTAATATAAAATATTTTTAAACATTTTTTTCATGAAGCAATTATCAATTAAAGTTGAGTGAAAGTTTTTTTTTTTTTTTTTTTTTTTTGAATCATGTGATTATTGATTTAGGTACAAAATCCTGCATGCAGCTCACGCTATGGCATATAAAAAACCTTAATTCCAAAAACTAACAAAGGAAACAACAAAATTCAAACAACACGTGCAAAACTCTCCAAGCGGGATCATCAGAACCCTGTCGCATCGCCATCGATGACTAACAAAACAAAAGTAAAGTAAAATCCTCCTTATACCAATAAGAAAAACACTCACAAGTAATAAAAACCTCCCCGCCCTACCTGCCCACTGCCGTAGTCAGATAAAAACAAAGAAAACTCATAAACTGTATAGAAAATACCCTGAGGAGAAGCTCGAGCAGGGGAGTTTTTGAAGTAGCAACACCTAGAAGGCCGGGGCCGAGCTAGGGAGTTTTTGTGTTAAGCACTATCTGAGCCCGAACCCGGCTCAGGAGTAGCAGTATTGGCTCGAATGCGCAACATGGATGGAGGAATACCCGTGCGAGTAGCGTAGAGATACTCAGCTAACCCCCTGAGGAGGGGAACCGAGAGCCAGAGGGGACCGTCAGGGCCAATGTCGTCCACACCTGAGAGATGGGTGAGGCGAGGGTGGGCCTTAGCGGGGCAGTGGAGAATCGCGTGTTGGAAGGACTCATCGCCTTCCTCACAGAACGGACAGAGTGTGCTGGAGTCCCCGCTCCTCTAGGATACATGCGCGGCAAGTTGAGTGAAAGTTAAAACCTCATGTATGGAAAATTGTTTTTTGTGGTTGCCAGACTTCAAACTCATTTTTCTTATCTTGGCAATAATAGCCCAAGTGTAGGTTTTAAAAAAAACGCGGTCATATGATATTATTATTATTATTATTAAGTGAATATGCATATGATTAAGAGAAGTCTCTGTACTCGTACTGTATTAGCATCCCACTAAATTCTTTTTCTAAGAAAAATCTCAAACCTGTTTTCAGTAACGCTCTAGAAGGTCACTTTCAAATACAGCTATTTAGTAAGCCGAGATTCTTATTTTATTGCTTTTTAAGCCACGTATGATACCACAATGTCAGCACAACCTATATAGCACAGTACGGTGCCCTGAGCGGTTGGGGAGAAGTGTCTAAACTTTTGGCTATACAGTGGCTTGCGTGAAAATACTCTATTCATCGAGGCTCTAAACTTCAAAGTTGTCTAGTTTACTGCCTTCCGCCGATTAAAGAAAACCAAAGTACAGTACACACCTCCCCTGCATGGCTTCTGGCACCACACTACCGTAAAGACCGAAATAATTGAGAACGACGGTAGGACGTGCAGAATTTCCCCCTTTGGATTAGGAGGTGAAAACACAACGAGAAGATTCTCTTTCAGGCTTCACTTGAGACAATGAAAAAGAAATAATACGACAGACCTTACTACGAGAGGCAACTCCAACGTCCTAGCGAGATCCCCAATTATTTCGGTTTTTATACGGTATGCCACCTACCCTTTACACACTCCCAATAACTGTCCCCCGATGTCAGCCAAGACAGTGGTTCCCCCTCCACCTGACCTCGCAGACCCTTTTTGCCCGCCCCTCCTGACCATGCGCAGGTACAGTACCACAAAACTACACCTGAGAACTCTGTACTACACTTTCCTATTCCCACTGCTGCAGATGTCATGTATGAGCCGCTATCCGGTTTCCAACTCGCTCACACGAGGTACTCTATGATACGGTAGGCATCGTAGGCACGGAAGTGTGCCACTGTGCCTTCGTAGGTTGGGAGTGAGTGTCCCAAGGGATAGCTTAATAGATTTTACCGTGCCTACACTATAACTATATTATACACTACCCTACTATACTATACTTTGGTAACGGCCCAATCCATCGGCGTAACCTAGGTGGAATAACCCTATCTAGCACCAGGCTACTGCACTGCACTCCACTCTATACCACAGGCTAAGATGGGTTCTCATTATTTATCACATGCATACGGGATACGGGGCACTTTCCCATCACATCGTGCATACAATTGGCAGATTTAACAGCTGGTAGACGATATATATCACAACTTCTTCCATCTCACCATAACGGTAGCCTATCCTGCAGCTTTCCGTGGGAAGCCGGAGGGGGGATGAGTAAGGAGACGTATCATGGTTTCTGAATCTGCAGCTTTTCGGTAGGGCGAGACAGGCGCTTGGTGGATAAGGACCAGGGGGGGGGCGATGGGAAGGGTTTGAGACCGGCAATTAACTTGACTAGATTAGATTGGTTTAAGTTGAGGTAATCACGCTTTCGTGGTGTCACGGACAAAGAGAGGAGGATGGTGGATGCTGCACCACTTCTCACGGAATAAGCCTTGGGCAGAGTTAAGTCATGGCAATCTGGAATTCCAGCTGCGTTCAATTTCAATCACCAACCATTTCTATACGCTCTGACATTTGCCCAACATATGAGATACACTTTTCCGCAAGACGCAAGACACTTTATTTTTAGCTGTGGATCGTCGGGAGGTGGGGGCGGGGATTACATCAAAAGACGTCAAAAAAGATGAAGGAAAAAAAGAAAAAACCCCTGTGAACAGTTAAGCAAAAAAAAATAGTAGGAGACAGACAGACCGCAAGTGTCCAGTTCACTTATTAAACACTGCCGATCGCGAAATCGGGGGGGGGGAAATACAACACTACTGAACTTTCTTTTTTTATCCCGCTTCGAACCTAGCCCCACCATTCTATCGCAACCCAATCTACCCAACTGCGACAGCAGCGACATTTATTGCGCCAACATCCTGATCCCTGAGGCTGGTGCTCCAATTTCCGTAACTTGACTAACCCTGCAAATACTTCCCCTGTACCTCGGATGGTACTTTGCTCCTGTAAATGGATCCTGTATAAATGGCTGTCCACTATATATAGGAGTGTAGGAGGCCGCGCAGATATCAAATTCCGCGAACTGATCGTATTCGATCTCAATAGCGTCTTTTCCCTCACGCTCTGATCTGACTTTAATTTTGCGCGCCTTCGCTGCAGTTAGTAGAAGCTCAATCATAACACGTCACTCGCTTCTCGTAAAAACTTACAGTTTCAGCATTTTTTCCTTGGCTGCTATTAGCCAACACTCGGGACGCAAAGTGCCCAGCAAGGACAAAGTTCTGGCATGTGAATGCTTGCCTCATCGCAGTCATGAGAGCAATCTGTCTGTGAGGAAGCTCAAGGATCGGCTTGGTAAAGTATGCCGCCAACTCTAGGTTACGCTTGACCTGGGATTTATCATTTTCGATAATCCTACGTTCCAGTTCAATTGACATGGCAATAATGTACTCTGTAGCAGTGCGGATAATCTTTTTTGCCTATCAGTCGAGGTTGAGTTAGCAATGGTACGATAGACAGGGGTGAGACCAACCTCTTCAATCTCAGACTCATTCTGCACAGTGGTTAAGATTAGGTTATGCAAAACGCCCCTGAAGATTTTCACCCCTTCCTCTAGGTTATTGGCCTTCATTGCAGCGAGTCCCTTCCGTAGATCATTGGTGCGTACACTTTCCAGATCTCTGGGGATGGCGGGTAAAATTCTCCTGGAGTCCGTCTCATCAACAGTACGTCTGACATAGTTGACTAGTGGAGGAAGGCCAACGGTTGCGGGAAGGTAGGTCTTGCTAGCTTGGTAAATCTCCATGAATCTCGACTTCAGAGGTTCGAAATTGACGGCACCAACTTGGCGATTTAAAAGCTGCATGGCAGTTTCGAATGAGCCTGCTGCCACATGATCGGCAGCAATTGGTGAATTTCTCGCCCATAACTCTGCCTCACTCATACCGACACCAGCGCCATCGGTTTCAACGGCAAGTTCATCGGCTTGCTCAAGGTTAAGATCGCCATCTCCCATATTCCATCCTGTGGCGTCTTCTTCCTCCACATCCAAGAGATCTCCATTGAACCTTTTGCCATCATCAGTATATTCATCCATACCAAAGCCATTGGTTCCAGAAGGTGCCTCATCCTCAACTGCCATTGACTCGACTTGACCAAGCAAAGCCCTCTCGAAAAATGATTGAGAAGCAGCCCGAAGAGGCCAGTTCTTTTGATGTGTGGGAACTATGGCTTTGGAAGGTGAGGTTGGTGCGCTAATCTCAGGAAGCTTGATTTCCGCCTCTGTTAAACCACTAGCTTCGAGGATCGCCTCGCATTCATCGTTAAGTCCATGGGCTTTAGCAGTCACATATGCAAGAGGATCTGCGGGGACAAATGTTAGCGTATCAGAGTAGCAGGGGAAAGAAATTCTTACATAGATCGATCTCCTTAAGCATTTGGATCCTAGTCTCTACATCCCCAAGGTAGATAGCATTTTGGAATCTCGCAGTATAGTCATTGCGGTGCTCGGCGATCTTCGCCATCCTATTGAGCTTCTCTATATTTCCGGTGACAAGATACAAGAACGAAAGTTTGTCAAAGCTCCGGAGCTTCTGGTAGGCCATCTCGACCACTTGGTGATTGCCTTGGCTTAAAGCCTCCGCGCTAAGCCTGGTCCAGAGCTTTGGGCGGTCTAGCTCTTTGGCCATTTCAACTGCAACCTCGAGATTTCCGCATTCAATAGCTAGTTCGAATCTGGTCTGAGGGTCTTGTACGAATTGAAGGGCGATCTAGAAAGATAAGCGTTGCCTAACTCGAGAGTGTATCACAATTTATCACTCACCTCTGGATATCCCTTTTTTTGGAGATAGGAGATGATACTCTGTCCAACGAGGTTGGAAGTCTTAATTATAGAAAGCATCTCGTCATAATTTCTCTTGACCAGAGCAAGCTTGAATCTATATTCGGTAGGATCAATGTCCAAAAGCTTCGGTTTTGCCTGGCGGTCAAGGCAGAACAAATTCCTCCCCTTAACTTTGGTAAGGTATATAGTCTCATCTAAAGTACGAATGATCCCATTATCACTGCAAGGATGTCATTGTTAGGCATATGTTCATGTAAGCTTGGGGAGTAAGATAGCGTACCCATTTAATAGTGTATATTTGATATGGTTCAGGGTGGAATACAAGAGCACACCGACATCATCCCAGGTTGCGCTCTTGATACGGATAGTCTCGTGGAGGGAAGAAATCTGTTCAAGAGTTTTCGTAGCAATAGTAACATTGTGTTTTGAAAGTAACGCCACGTGAAGCCCATCGTTCGACCACACGACGTATTTAACGCCAGATACAGCCAATTCAGCAACAGTCTTTTTCTGCTGGATATCATAGAGAATGACAATCGAGGGCGCGCAAAGCAATAGACAACCTGTGCCACCAAAATATATATCATTGATGTTGGTAGGTGTTTTGATTGTCTTGGTTGTAGAGTTAGAGAGATCTTTAATATCAATAGATTGCGAACTTGAATTAAAGACTGCAAAACGATTCCGAGCAACGAATACAGCGGAGTTTCCAGTGCCTCGCTTGGTGTCAGTTGGCTCAACGGCGCCAGAAGCATCCTTTGGCAAATTGATAAGCTCATAGGTTCCTCCGTCCGCGGGAGACGTGACCAAAATAGAACGTTCAGCGGGATTGTAAGACAATGTTCTTGGTGGAACCCAAGGTGCGCCCAACTTCTTCAAAGACAGCATAGACGGACTCTGAATGTTTTGTGTGAAATCGAAAGACCGCACATGCTTCTCCTTATTGATGAAGAAGAGGCTGTTTTGGTGAATCGCATATGCCGGCCTCTCCCGCTCTAGCTTGAAGACCATCACACCGTTATCGTGGCCAGCTGCGAATAAATTAATCTCTGGGTGAGCAGCAATGACCCAGAATCTATCATTTTCCCGTTTGAAAGACTGTACCGCAGTCCTCTTATTCAAATCCCAAACTCGAATTGTTTTGTCCTCCCCTACTGATAGGATCAAATCCTGATGGGGATGGAAGAGACAAGCTGATGAATTTTGAAAGTGGCCTCTACAGGTGTCGACTTCCCAAGCTTTGGTTTCTACACAAGTAGCATCTTAGCTTTGTGCGCTCTCAGTGAATCCAAATTTACGTCATTCATCACTTACCACTCATTCTCCATAGCTTTACATTTCTGTCATCACCAGCTGAGATGATTAACGGCAAGGTAGGATGGAAGGAGACCCAATTAACACCCCGGTCGTGACCCTCCAGCACAAACTTCACCACTGCATCCGTATTCCCAAACATGTCTGCCTGATTGGCATTTGAGCGGGCCATTTGATCTTCAAATGTCATTGATGTGGGCGCCGAATGCTTCTTCCGTAATCCTGAGATATCCCATACACGGACGCTCTGGTCCAGAGAAGCGCTGACAATTAGATCCTCTTTGGGGTGGAACTGGGCGCACATAGTGTAATGATTATGACCAGTCATTGTGCAAACTAAGTTAATAGGCACCATCAGCTGAAAATTCACAAAAAATCCCAAGTCCATTCCCAAAAGCATAGAGCCCCATACTCAACGACCGATTCTGCCAATTCCATATGCGGATTGTTTGATCATCCGAGGAGGACAGAATCCAGGGAAGCTCGTGATGGAAAAATACGGTCCGAACATAATCGAGATGTCCATTCAAGGTAAATAAGCAACGGCGAGTCTGATAGGACCAGACTTTAATCTTGTAATCATCACCCCCGGATACGAATAGCGGCTGGGTGCGATGGAAATCGATTCCTCGAACGGGCCCATCGTGCTCCTCGAACCGATCTATCAGTGTTCCCATACGATAATCCCAAAGCTGGATTGTCGAGGTATGAAGTGAGACCAGAATCCATGGCCTAGATTATTTTCAATTTCATGAAATTAGATAACGGCAAACTTTCAAAAAAAAAAAGAGCACTCTAGTAAGAAAGGCGGCGGGGAGAGCAACCGTTTAGAATGGAACGCAATGCCTTTCGCTCGTGAAGATTTGGATTCGAACTATTTCGATAAATAAGTGATTTCATTCTTTCCATTGGTGATTCAAAGACCAAACAATACCTTGGTAAGCATAGACTGCATGGTGGATGGTTAGGGAGAGGGGTCGAGGCTAGAAAGGAAAGGAGGTATTCCTAGACCTAGGAGAAGGAATACACCAGGTACAAGAGGGTCTTTTCCTCTAGCTTTGGGTATTAAGTTCAGATAAAAGGGAGAAGAGGTAAGAGGAGGAGATGCAAGAAGAGACGTGGGGATCGTCAGACGTTGAATGGCACAGAATGTTGTTGCTACTTGTAATATCCCGAGAAAGCACCGGGTTTGAGAGTTCGGAAGAGTGTCCTGAACCCAGGGTGCGTTCTGAAAAATGCCCATGTACCAGCTGCCGGCACTGTACTTTTGGTCCTTGGTATGGTTCCGCCCATGCCAAACCGCCGTTTATGGCCTGGAGGACCCAAATTAAAAACTAAAAATAAACTAGAGTATCATATCCTAAGGGCAGGGTAGACTAATAGATCCAGTTCTTGTTAATGGGTACTAGCAAGGCCCCGTTTGGCATGTTATCAACACCACGGTATTTCCATTTTTATGGCATATTTTTCGTGATAATTATTATGATATCTTTATAACACTAGCAGTGCTAGTAATCGTGAGAAAAGAGATTATATTTCTTAACCTTAAATCCCAGAACTATTATTATAAAATCCTTAGCGACATCCGTATTGGAATGCCAGTATAATAATAGTCCAGAGAGTAATGAATCACTCAATTGAAAGAGATATTGAAATAAAACAAACTCAATCGATATTAAATAATGAGATAATATCACACTCATAACAGGTTTAGTGCTTGTGTTTATGGAAAAAAAGCTTGCATCATGACTTGGCCTAAAATGCCTTTGATAGCGCTCGATTGCCATCTCTAAAAAAGTGCGGGGGCAGTTTCTCTAGTTTACCCTTTAGCGCGAGGTAGAGAAATTCGGCACCATCAATACCGCAAGGGGTTGAGTCCATCAAAACTTCAAGTCTTAGTAGTATGCTACAATAAATGCGATCAAATGACGCAACTATGCAATGAGAGGCCCGAGTTGACACTAGGTAAAAGAACATATTGTCCACGGGACATTCAGAAATTCCAGCATAGCTCATATCTATTCTAATTCTCTGGCTCGTCTAAAGAATACCACTTTGCTCGACAGTTGACCGCCTACGGTTCATAGACGTTAGTCTTGCGATAAACGGTTGATGATAGAATTAAGCTTACCTCCTTCCTGACGTTCCGCTTTGGGTCGTCGAGAACAGTCATCAAACTTCGAATCACCTGTCTCTTATACGGAAGCAACAAATCGGTCCTGACAACTCCAGGAAAAGTCCTCAAGCACCGCAGTGCTGCTGATCTGATTCTGGGAGGGTTTTCTTCACGGTTCACACAGGCATTTAGTAGCCTTGCACTTAAAGAAGATATGTGCTCCTTCATCGCGTCGGCAGACTCTGTTACGGTAATGAGTAAGGTTTCAATGGTAGCCGATTTGACGTTGGGGTCGGGAAGATCTAGGGATTGGAGGAGCAGGGGAAGAAGCCTTCCAAGTTCTGGAAGGATAACCGCGGGGGGCATATTCCTTAGGATGTTAGAAAGTGCAACAAGATAGTTGGGTTTTGTAGCTACAGAGGTCAGTTGAGTGATCGAAAGTAGGAGATTTCAATGAATGGGGCTCTTGAGAATACTTGAATCAGCGACGCGAAAGCCTTCCACAATTTTCGGCACACAAAATGTGAAAATCTTCTGCTTTGTCAGGGGCCTAATGATGGCGTAATTGTCTTTAGCGATAAACTCATCATCGCCGAGCAATACCGCAAAGCCTTTACTCGCTGTCGGCCCATAGTTTTTGTCCCCAAGCAATCCTACCACCTTCTCAGTGACCTCAGTTCCATAACTGTCACCTCGAACTACTATGGCCTTCGCAATCCAAAGAAGGGTCTGTAGTTTTTGTACAACTAGGCTGTCGTATTCCCGCGAACCTAATATGGAGCTGGAGACTGAATCCAAGATATCGGCCGTAATTTTTTGAAGGAGATCGGAATCCCCAGGCTTTTTCATCCATTTGTTTGCCAATAGAGCAATGAGATATAGGTGTGCCATTCTCTGACTAGGATGAAATGTCCGGGTAGCGAGCTCTACATTTCGCTGAATGAGCTCTGGGATAGACAGGGTTGTTAATACTACCTATAAGACAATGTATGATTAGCGCCCGTTTTGTGAATCACTGAAACCAACGGTCAAACCTCTCGTCTTAAACCTGCTAATGCATAAGTGAACAAAATTATACAGCCAGCGTGTTCTATGCTTGCAGTGGGCTGTAAGGGTTTGAAATCCCGTGCAACAATCTCGGCGTGCGTCTTGGGTATATAATCGCTAGGAATTCCAAGGACGAAGATGTTGATTAACTGTTGCGAAACGTTTGTCTGTTCTTCGAAATCCAATGATTTAATTATAATGTTAAAAAGACGGCCAGTAACGTCCAAAATGGAATCATCGGTCATTATTCGGAAATCCTCAAATTCACTGGAGCTATCAACTATCGGAATTATTGTTTTTGTGAGCAGAGGGACGACTAGTCGGGCGAAGTACGTTCTTATGTCTTCTTGACTACTCTCTGGCCTTTCCCGCAGAACATACAATAACGTAGAAAGAATTGCCCGGGGATACATTGGGCCAGATTTTCCTTCTCACTAGATCAGCTTCGATGGTTTGAATGAATCGGTGTACTTCCACTTTACCTCTGAGAACGACATCAAGCTTGTTCAAAAGCCGAGTTAAGAGAACTTGGAATACAGATCTTCCGAAACTCAATTTGGCCAGTGCTTCCAATGTCGCAGTATATGGCTTTGATGGATCCACTTCCTTTTCAGAATCGGGAAGTTGCGCCATGAATGCAGGGAATGTTATGTCCATAATGAGATTTGGCTTTATCTTCGAGATATCCTTTAATCCCTGGAGTGCCAACTCTTTGATTTCCTCCTTCTCTTCAACCTCTAGCAAAACCTGATCAAAATATTGCACAACCATGCCTATTTCGCTCTCTTGAAATAGCCTCCGAATTCTGCATAGCAAAACCAATCCTTTTAATGCCGTGATTCTCAAGCTCATCTCCTCTCTCAAGCTTCCCATCAGCGCTCGTGAATACATTTCAAATAACTTCTCGGTGTATTCTGTGAGGGGATTTGAGAGTACCTGCTCTGCCGTTAAATCTCCCCATATTCCAAATATTTGAAGGGTAGACTGAAACAACAGATTCAAGATCTCCATGAGTGCCCGTTGCTTGGCTAAGCCGTCTGCATCGCTGTGTATCAAGAGAAGGGCCGGCATAGTCTTTTCTACTATGAATGAATGCACTACTGTGCTGGCTGTTGCTGATTTAGATAGGATTTTTCCAGCGGGCTTGGCTTGCTTTTGCTGGGGTTCTTGTAGAAGTTTCAAGCACTCTTTAACTATGACGCTAAGATACCTCGCCAGCGGCGAGGCTATGGGAGGTGAGGATTTTAACCCAAAGGAGAGCGTCTCTGCAATAGCTCGAATGGCTGACAAGGCCTCGGTTGCCAATTCATCTTCTTCTGTGGAATTAAGGACCTCGAATTTAACAGCATCCCATAGCTGTGTAGAATGTGCTGAAATTGTTTGTGGGCCATACGAGAGAGCACAAGCGGTTATAGTTTGAAGAACATCTTTCTACAGGGTTGAACACGTAAGCAACATCTCAATGGAGCCAGTAGAAGGTGGGTAGTACTAACCTTAACACTCAAGGAAGTTGAATCCAGTTTTTCAATCAGTTGAGGAAATATGTGTCCTGCAAAGTACTTTGTTGAAGCAATGCACTCCCTCAGACGAAGCTTCAGATCTTGGGCTGTTATTCCGTAGGGATCATCTGGTGGTGGCTTGAATGTTATTGGGAAGTAGCAATAAACCACATCAAAGAGAACCTGGGATAAAAATTAGCTTAAGGAAATTGATAAATATCTGTTACTGACTTCAATGTGTGGCACAATATCAAACTCAACGAGAATCACCCGGACAATAGAGAAGACAATCATCAGATTGCGTGGATCCTTTTCACCGCCCACCAATTCAGTAAAGCCAGTGATGAATTTTCCACCCATGGCCTTTAATGCTGTAGTCAGGCTGTCAGAACATTGATCCTCTCAGCCACGAGGCTCACCGCACGTACCATCACGCTGATTTGCCATCAAACTGTCAATCAAGGTTAAGACTGCAAAACGAGTCCCCTGCGGATGTTTCTGTAGGTCTACTTTGTATATGCTTTTGCACATGTCAGTCCCTTACTGTAAAAACTCAAACTCACTAAATCGTAGTGTTAGAGGGGTTCTGTACGCAGAAGAAACGAGGGTAGCCTCATCCTTTCCGAATCTCGAAGACTTTTGAAGGGCGAAGAGACCTTGAGATGTCTCCTTAAGACCAGTCTCGTCTTCCAGGCGATCGCATAGAAACTGCACAATCACAGCCACTTTGGGGCGTATTAGGTTGACCCAAGAATTCCGTATAAGAGTAATTTCCACGAAGAAAGGAGTGAAACCTTGCTGTCTCGATAGTGTCTTAGGATCTAAATATCCCAAAACTGAAGAGAGGTACCCGATGGCTTTTGCTCTAGTAGTTTTGTCATCGTCCGTCAAATATTCTCCGAGTGATTGGACAAGGTCCAGAAGCTTGAGTTCTTTGTCCTGGATTTCTGGAAAATTGTATCGCAGCGTTAGTTAATAGATAAGATCTGGGGCAGGCAATTGTACGCACGTTTTGCGGACTGTTTTGATATCCGACTCGCTTCCGTAGGGTCTTTATCAACACTGAGAATATAGAGCCGTGGAGACAGCATTTAGAGAGCGATGGGTATGTGAACCAAGAGGGAAAGTATGCAGGCAATAGTTTCAATACCGGTGCCCTTCGCGAATAGTTGCTCGTGTCTCCCGTTGGCAGGCAAAAAAAAGCTTGGGAGGATTTTCGGTGCAACGCCCCAGCGATGCCCCTCGCCTGTGTGACATTGCGGCATGGCGCCAGAAGCGAGAGGGGAAGAGTGTAACCCCATGGCCACAAAGTGGCTTGCCCGCAAATACCGTATTTGGCCCTTAGCTGTTCTAGGGTAAACTCCAGAATAGCTCACAGATAATTGCCTCCTGCCTATCAAAAAAAAATTAGAGTGGGGGTTAGTTTACCACGTGTTCCAGCACCATAGTTTGGGCTATCGATAAGAATCCAAAGTGCGGCTGAAAACTAACCACCCCTCTTTGCCCTGTGGCTCAAGTCTGGCCTTATTGGGAAAGATCTTGGCGTGAAACATCGCCTGTGCAGATTCCCGATCGTCCTTGACCAAGTTGTCTCGAGGTTCTCGCCCCCATAGAACAAGTTCTGCACCACCAAAAAAATCACTATGGATAGCGACGGTGATCTTAGCTCTATCGACTCAGCCCCTGACACCAGAGCTATAACTACTGCTCTTCGCAATGCCGTTCAGAAACAGTTTGTTGAAGACCCTTCTAGAACAACAATCAAATATATCAGAGCCCGCGTTGAAAATGAGCTCAACCTAGACGACAACTTCCTGAAGCTGGACTCGTTTTGGAAAGCAGAATCCAAGTCGATCATCGAAGACGAGGCGGTAAGTTTATCACCCCACCACCATGAACACTCACGTTTTCTGATTTATAATTCACGCGTCTCTTAGGGTAAACAAAATGCTTTAGCGCTGGCCGCGTTAGCAGAAACTGCAGAACCATCAGCTTCACAGAAAGAACCTACTCCAGAAAAGCAATCCTCAATCAAGACCGCAAAGAAGCCTGCTAAGAAGCAAGCTTCAAAAGTAAAAAAGTTGGAGGACGGGCTCGACGACGGTGCGATTGAATCTCCTAGGAAACCTACAAAAAAGGCGAAAGGTGTAACTTCTGTTAAGAGCACCGCCCGCAAAGCAATGGCAAAGCCTTCTATACTTGAAGATGGAGACGAAGATCAGGATGTAGAAGCAAAGGCTTCCAAGAAAGACACGGGGGAGCAGGCAAGCGAGAACGAGCTATCTGAGCTAGATGCATCCCCTAAGGGAGTAGCAAAAAGAAGAAAGAGCCCCACAAAACCTACTACCCTTAAAAAGGCTAAGAGAACGCACGAGGTGGCGGTAAAGGAACGAAATGCTGAAAATGGTGAAGCCAAAGCTTCAGCAGAAGAAGCCCCCGTTGATGCAGACCCTGGAAATGAAAGTGAAATGTCTCTGGTATTGGACCCGACACCACTAAAGAAATCGAGATCTCAAAACCCGGACGCAGGTAGCAGTAAAAAACAAGGGAAAACCAAAGTATCTAAGTCACGCTCTAAGGAGAGATCGAAGAAGGGATCGGTAGGTAATGTGCGAAGGAAACTGGTAGTTGCTCTGCTAACATCAACTAGTCCAAGACAGTTGGTAATCTCAGCCCTGACGAGGAAAAGATAAAAACGCTTCAACAGTGGCTGCTCAAGTGCGGGGTATGTTTGGCGCCTGTCTACTTGATTGTCTGCCCAAACGCTCTAACCCCACGTTAGATCCGCAAATTCTGGTCGAAAGAATTGGCGAAGTTTGAAACTCCTAAAGAGAAAATCAAGCATCTCACAGGCCTACTCACAGATGTAGGCATGACACCAAGATACTCCAATGAAAAGGCCAAAAAAATCAAAGAGGAGCGAGAGCTACAGGCCGAAGTTGAGGCTGTCCAAGAAGGGGCTGGATGGGCGAAGATGGACAATGGTAGAGCAAATACCAGGTCAACTAGGAGCGCTCCAACTGTGTCAACCGCAGAGAAGAAGGTCCACCCTATCCCATTTTCCTCTTCCCATGGCCAAATTCTAACATTGAGTACAGCAAATTCGTGGGATGGAAGATCTCGCTTTCCTTGACGACCAAAGCGATTCTGATTGATGCCATTAACTAATACACTGTTCTTTTATTATATCCCTCTTTCTTTTCTAATACCGGTAGTCTGCCACCGTTAATGATTAGGCCTGTTTGGTGTTTACCTTAGCTCATTTTACAATCTGCTCAGGTCCTTGTATGATCGTTTGCCTGATGTTTATGTTGGATTAGGGATTATGGACCAATTTAAGCTCTGCAGGGTAAGGTTATTGTGTGACTTATAACATGTTTTTCTCTATAGTACAGAGTGGTTCTTTTGTTATAATGTTGATATGTTATCTACCGAGTCAATACTTTCGTGGGCGCGAGCCTTTGTGCTGCATAGCTGAAGGCAGCGATAGAGGTTACGAAGAATAGTAGGTTGTAAAACTTGATTTTTCTCCGAGACATATCAGTTTGTACTCCTCATTCTAGGTAAGGTCTTAGGTTTAACCAACTGCAGTCCTGCTGTAGGCACTTTCCTCCTGTTCGCTCCGTGAGGCTGCGAACAACTTTCGCAAATTTGGAAGCTCAAATGAGGCCTAGATACAATTAACTTCTGAGCGGTGTTCTGAAATGTAAAGAATACAACTCACCATCAGAGATTCTATTGTCAACTTAAAGACGGATAATTTGGGCTGCCTTAATGTTGTATGATTGCAGCACCTGGTAATGATGGCTGATCAAAAATACCAGAGAGCAATTCTACTGTAAGTTGTTGTCACCCTGTAGCCAAGCCCGCCGCAGAGGGTGATGATCAGTTCTGGTTGCCGCCTGTCCCTGTCCAGTCCACGTTTCAGATGGGGGCTGACCGCAACCGTTCTTCGACCTACATTTCCACTCCACACCCCACCCACCCCCGATTCAACGAGCACAAGCTTTAGGACCTGGGACTTGACCATCTTCTCAAGCCTCACTTAACCAAACCAATATTTTCTAGGGCAATCACCATTATCATCACTACTGGTAACGCTTGTTCTGCCTAGTAACCAACTCCATCCAACACCGCCATGGCGGCCAACAGAATCAGAAGCATGTTCCCCGTTGCCCCACGAAAGGGTGAAACCTTTGAGCTGAGGACTGGTTTGAACTCACAGTTTGCCCATGAGAGGTTAGCTGGATTCTTTTTCTCTTTTTTCTTTCCTAATCTCTGGTGCAGCAATTTGCTAAGATGGCTGGTTCATAGGAAGGATGCAATTAGGAATACTATCGCTGCTATGACATTAGGGAAAGATGTGTCCGCTCTATTTCCCGACATTATCAAAAATATGGTGAGATTCTTATAACCTTTCCCACAAGAGTGTACTATTAACACTATGTCTAGGCTACCGGAGATCTCGATCAGAAAAAGCTCGTTTACCTCTACCTAATGTTCGCTTCCCTCCACCTAGTAGTCTGCCTATGCATGGAATTCTAACATCATATGCCAGGAACTACGCAAAGACACATCCAGACCTCTGCATTCTAGCAGTCAACACATTTGTGCAGGTTTGTCGAACTACGGGGTATAGCACCTAAAGGTCCTAATTTCTAGTATTATAGGACTCGGAGGACCCAAATCCATTGATAAGAGCGTTGGCCATTAGGACTATGGGTTGTATTCGCGTCGACAAAATTGTTGACTATATGGAAGAACCGCTACGGAAAACGCTAAAGGTAAACAAATATGCCACATTAGCGGGGGAAGGTTAGAGTAATGATATCTGGTAACAGGATGAGAGCCCATACGTAAGAAAAACGGCGGCTATCTGCGTGGCGAAGCTTTTCGACCTTAACCCATCCCTATGTTTGGAGAACGGATTTCTTACAACGCTCCAGGAGATGATAGGTGATTCAAATCCCATGGTAAGAAGTCTCTTTAGATAGCGATCCCAACACTTGCTAAACTTTACCTGCCAGGTGGTTGCAAATTCTGTGACAGCTCTTGCGGAGATCAATGAAGCTGCCCCAGAGACGGAAGCCCTAGCCGTTACTCCTGCAATTCTTAAGAAATTATTAATGGCTTTGAACGAATGCACAGAGTAGGGCTTCCGTGATTCGTTTTACCTTCACCTGTGTCCCCACAAACTAATGAAAAATAAATAAATAGATGGGGTAGAATAACCATTCTTACCACCCTTGCTGAGTATAAGGCGGCGGATGTGAAGGAAGCTGAACATATCTGTGAAAGAGTTGTGCCACAGTTTCAGCACGTGAACCCTAGTGTTGTACTTGCTGCTGTGAAGGTGGTGTTTTTACACATGAAGGTGATCAGCGCAGAGCTATGCCGCCAGTATCTCCGGAAAATGGCACCTCCTCTTGGTGGGACAATTCCGCATTGGAGTTAGGAGTTTTAGCTAATACAATCTAGTTACTCTCGTCTCTTCTCAGCCAGAGGTACAGTACGTTGCTCTACGAAACATCAACCTCCTTCTTCAAAAACAGCCCGATATCCTTACAAAAGAAATGCGAGTCTTCTTCTGTAAATACAATGACCCCCCCTACGTTAAGCTAGAGAAGCTCGAAATCATGATTCGGATTGCCAATGAAAAGAATGTGGACCAACTTCTCTCAGAATTAAAAGAATACGCACTTGAGGTAGACATGGATTTCGTGCGGCGGGCAGTGCGAGCCATTGGGCAGTGCGCAATCAAGATAGATGGTGCTGCAAGCAAATGTGTCAATGTGTTGCTAGAATTAATCAACACCAAGGTGAATTATGTTGTCCAAGAGGCAATCGTCGTTATCAAGGTAAGTTTTGCAGCCAGTAGCAGTATCTCAAAGTATCTATCGAGCTAACACGAAACAGGATATATTCCGGAAATATCCCGGATATGAGGGGATTATCCCTAAGCTTTGTGAAAGTTTGGATGAGCTTGACGAGCCAAATGCTAGAGGATCGTTAATCTGGGTCATCGGTGAATATGCTGAAAAAATTAATAACGCCGATGAGTTACTACAAACCTTTATGGAAGGTTTCAAGGACGAATATACTCAGGTGCAACTGCAACTATTAACAGCGGGGGTAAAGCTCTTCTTGAAGAAACCACAATCCCAAGCAGTTGTGCAACAAATTCTTCAGAGCGCAACTTCAGAATGCGACAATCCGGATATCCGGGATCGAGCATACGTCTACTGGCGATTGCTTTCTAAAGATCCTGAAGTGGCTAAGGTGAGCTTGGTGCATTATCTCGAACACATATATCCATTATTACTGACCATACCACAGAAAATCGTTCTTTCTGATAAACCGCCCATTACCTCCACTATCCAATCGCTGCCAGCTGGGCTTCTCGAGGAACTGCTTGGGGAGATATCAACTTTGGCCTCCGTTTATCACAAGCCTGCAGCAACTTTTGTTGGGCAAGGAAGATTTGGGGCTGACGCAGTTCAAAAGAGAGCTATAGAGTGAGATTCCACATCCTACCTAACAATCTATATCGGCGCTGACTGCCTCTGCAGAGAACAACTGCAGAACGCCCGAGAAAACCCTATACAAGCTTCCGCAGCCGCTAAAGGGCAAAACATGGAAAATCTACTTGACATTGACTTTGATGGGGCAGCGCCCGCAAGCGCATCTACCCAAACACCTCCATCAGGAGGCCTAGAATCGCTCGTTACAGACTCTCCCGCTCGTGTGGCTTCACCAGCATCACCTACCCATGGCACGGGCACTAACCTGGACGACCTCCTCAGCCTATTTGGCACGGAATCTGCGGTTCCCGCAAATGGCAATGCTGGCAGTGGAGTGTTAGATGGATTCGAAGGATTGAATCTCAGTTCTCAAGCAGCACCCCCACAACCTCCACCACAACAGAAGAAAGCAAATGAGGATATCCTAGGCCTGTTCTGATTAAGAATAAGAGGGTTTGTGACGACGGAATTCATAATTTGATGACGATGGCGATATTGGTGTACGCCGGAGACTGGAAGTCCATATTTAACCCTAATTCATTTCTTATGTACATTCTTGTCTTTGTAAATTCCTAAGTTAAATAAGAGAAATAGGTTGGATGCGAGATCTAGGATCATCACGAAATATCACTCGACTCATCGGTAGATGGTGTTCTTAAAGCGCTATAAAGAAGGGTTTGAGGCTATATACCGTCAGGGCTCCTAGAATCGGATTTTGTCCTTCGATATGACGCCCCTTTCTACATATCATACCTTTCTAAGTCCTAGTTCCGTGACGGATGATGCCACCCGAACCTCAGGCCAGGGCAGCCACGCTCTGTACTCGTACGGTGGGTTGTGTCTGCCCTGTTTTGAAACCATCCTCGCTCTTATCTTCCTCTACTTTACCTTCCCTGGGTCACCGTAAGTGTAGTATGATATTATGATTACGGTAAAGGTCTCCCATAGCACCCACTCTCATGTTTTATCCCTCCCGTACCACCCATGCCTCCCATACCACAATTTCATCAGATGGTCTTATGATGACCTGATAACTAGTTCTAGTTTAAAATGTGGAACATAGGAAAATGTTTGTAACTGGTTAAATATATGGTACTATTATAATATGATATTCTTACCTGTGCAGTACTCAATGGAAATAGAACTATTTAGGCTTTCAAGTCTGATTTAATTGCTGGCACGATAAATAAAAACCCATCAACTAAAACAGCAGAGTGAGCAGGGCGATAGAAGGAGGAAGCTAGAGGCCAGTAGGAGTCGGGACGTGGTACAGACTGGCAGGGATAAAATGCAACAATAAGAGATGGACAAAAATAGCATTACCATTAACTAGCATTGCTGGAAAAAAATAAAATCAATTGGGAAATTTTCAGTTTATTCCTTTAGCTATCTGATAGCCTTGAGATCATCTGATAAAATTGTGGTATTGGGGGCAGGGGTACAGGAGGGGTGGAACATGAAAATGGGTGGTATGGAGACCTTTACCGTTATATTTATTATATGATAGTAACTATTGCGGGGGCAACAACCTGCATACCCCCCCCACGCACTGGGTATTCAAGGTCGCCCTCGCATCCCCCTTTTCTCCCTCCCCAATAGTAATATATCACACTAGGCCTGTGGCGTCCAACCTCGCACCTTAGGCCCCCTATTTCCAATTTGATTGCCCGACGCTTCTCCGATGTCAATCCCTGAACCCACTTCACCCACAAAAATTAACAAGAGGCTAGGAGTGGCGGATTCGCCGGTGTGCGTGGCATGGGTGTGATAAATATCTGGATGGCTATGCAGCATTGATCCCGGATGTGAGGCAAGAAACCCTAGAAACCCTAACTGTGGAAGAACCGGGCGCACTGTGCTCACCGAAGGCTACTGATGCTGACACTAGAGAGATGATCTAGGCGGGTGGCAGTTATATCTAGGGCATGAAGTTCAGGGCGGCCGTCCCACTGGCCGTCTCTCATCAAGAGGGGTCTCGCTGGGTATTCTCCACAATTGAGGGTGGCGCCCTGTAGGGCTCCGGTATCTTCCATCTGAGGTGGGTGTTCCAGCCTGCAGAGTGAGCCTGGGCCAGCGGTCTATTCAAGTGCAAGCCTCTCGATCTCATAGAAGGCCGTAGCTCCTGTCACCATTAATGGATAGAATCATGCACTTCAAGCATCCCCCGGAGGACTCCAATTCAGGGGCATTAGGATCCTGGGTGTCTACTTCTTTCCTTTTTCTGGCACAACAAACACAGACCTTCGTTTCCACATTCAAAGGAGACAGGCTACACACACTTCGGTGGAGGGCGAAAGGTGGAAATAAAGCTAACGCTGCGGTCCGGGCCTTGCTAGAGGCGTGAAGTAGTAATATAGGCAGTCGGGGAGTTGGGCTGTGGTTTTGCAAGTAGGCCACAGGTGGTGGAAGGGAGTTCAGTCCTTGCTCGTTTTTACATTGCGGCCCGCGGCATTTGCTCATGAGTGTCAGAGGGATGTTAGACTTTAACAGGCCTGGATTGGTATCTCGACAACGACCAACTGGCCACGGGCTGAGTGTTCCGATTAGTAAAGTATTGTGAAGGGCAGAGTACATGGTGTAGCCACCCCATGCGCTAGGGGACCCAACCACCGGTGGTTTGAGGGTTTTCTGGGCTTGCCAATGGAATAGTGATGATAATCCATATAACTCCCATCACGGTAGGTACTTATAAACTCAGTAAGAGGTGTAACTCAGCTATTGTACCACGACAGAGGCTGTAGCCAGGCATGAGAAGAAATATACACCCACACTGAAACGTTTTGAGTCCCAGTTGGAGCTAGTTGCATTTCCTAGAAATCGGCTCATAAACAACCCCCAAACAACGCTTGTTTGTAACAATATAATATTATCACGATTATATTTTCTCCAACCCTTACTAGTCCTTGCCCACTTGCTATGCGCAGAACTTAGTGTGGACGGGATCGACCTCCCAGCAACTTGGTATAGCTTTAAAGAAGACGGTGGGGCGGTCTTTGAATAACTTCCGCCCATAAAAAGAGGGGAAATTCCCGAGTAACGTAATGCCGGTGTATAATAGGAGCAACACGTTTCAACAAATAAGGCCGGATCCAGGTTGCCGAGTGATACTGTATGGAGTGTTTGAGGAATTAAGGGTTAGGGTTATATCATGAGAAATGCCAGGAGCGCGAACTTAGAAAAACGGATAGACTATGTTTAGGTATAGGAGGTCATCCAAATCTACACAGTTTGTGGAACCCAGTAGTCAGTCAGAACATTGGGGTTTATTCCCCGAGGGTGTCAATGCCATCCAAGCCAAATGCACAGACTGTCACTCGTGGGGCTTCATGAAACTGGGTGGAAGTCGCCAGGAGAGAATCGAACGAATTGCCGATGGAACGCCACAAGAAGGGGCTAAGTTAGTAAGTAATTCCAAAGAGTATCACTATTGAATCCCCCCCACTTCCCCTCCCTCCGAGTGACCAAAGGTGATCCTCCTTCACCCCGATACATCGGGGTGGATTTAGTATTATATGATACCACTAGCATAAATCATCAACCATTGACATGCCTTTACCCTACATCCTCACCCTTGCGGATCGCATGTCCTTATGTGTGGGTAAAAGACAGTAAATCCGTGAGCCATGGAGATACAGATAATGCAGCATATTGAAGAAATGGTGTTGTCACCAGGACCACATTGACGCCTGGCAGCAGCGTGCGGACTGACTGACGGTTCAAATAGGTGAGGCAGGTTTCGGCCATCACCGAGTGAGTAGTTACAAATAGGCCGGGACCCCCTCCGAGATACTCTTGAAATGTGAGATATAGGAGATGGGCCGTTGATGCCTTTCCGTTAATTATGACAAGTCTGAAGGTGCAGTCCAGCACGGTTTGTATCGTAGGTGCGTTGTAGATATCAAAATCTTGTGCCCTAATTCTACTCCTAGCACATACCAGTACCACATCCCACATCAAGGCTTCCGTCCCAAGTTTCGACCCGCTTCCACCCTACTCTCTGATCGAGTGCCGTGTTGTATTTAGCCCATACCCAGGCAGTACTGCACAGTAGCGAGCGGGGACCCGTCCGGGTAACCAACCTATAATACCCACCATCTAGTACAGTCTTTAACCCCAGAACCGTTTGAGAGGGAAGAGGAGCCCACATTCAATTCCCCAGCTCCCACAATGCCTCTAATCCGGTCCTGTCCGTTAACTTCCCTAATTACTAGGACCGCCCGTCCGAGTTTCCGTGCGCAATCGATCCCTACCACCACTCTCCGCCACCAATCCAACACAAGGACACGAAGCGTTTCAACAAAAGCGTACAACCTGAACCGTCCCGGGAACAAAGTTCGAAATGGTATTATTGGCGGTGCGGTTGTTGGCACAGTTGGGTTCTCGTTCGTCGCTCGTGCCTCCCTCCCCCTTTTTGATAGGATTGACCTGAATTTTTTTTCGGCTGATGATGGGTTGGCTGGGTAGATATTTTTACTTGACGGATACCCGCTCTGCCGTGCACCGCTATCAGGTCGTGCCGCTCTTACGATGGATTTATAGCGGCGATGATATCCCCACAGAAACTGGAGGAAAGGGGCCAGGGGCCGAGAAGGCACACGAAGTTGGATTGAAAGCTTTGAGGGCATTGTACGATTTAGGCTTCGGCCTACGGGAGCGGGGGACGCACGAGTATCTTGAGAGTGAGAAGCTAGGTGTAGAGGTTATTCCCTTTACAATTACGAACCCCCCTGCCATCCACAACAATTGACGATGGAATGCTATCCTAGATATTCGGCCACCACCTCAAAACCCCCCTCGCGATCTCCGCCGGCCTAGACAAGCACGCTGAATGCATAGATCCGCTCTTCAACATCTCCCCTGCAATCTCCCTGCTCGAAATCGGCTGCATAACACCCCTGCCACAGGAGGGCAATCCGAAACCGCGCATGTTCCGCCTGCCCACCTCCAGCTCAATCATCAACCGCTACGGCTTTAACTCTGTCGGCGCTGACATTGCTGCTGTCCGCCTGCGCGACCGGGTGCGCAGGTACGCACTCAAGCACGGACTAACAGAGCGTGAGGTCCTGGACAGCACCGAGATTCCCGCGAGCCTCTGGCCCAACCGTCTGCTCGCCGTGCAGATCGGGAAGAGCAAGGCCACGGCGGAAACCGACATGGAGGCTGTCAAGAGGGATTACATTACCTGTGCGGAGAAGCTGGGGAGGTACGCTGACATCCTCGTCGTTAACGTCTCCTCCCCCAACACCCCCGGCTTGAGATCCTTGCAGAAGCGCGAGAGTCTGCAGGAATTGCTGGCCGCGGTGGTGCTCACGGTACAGAAGGCTGACAGGAGGGTCAAGCCAAAGGTCGTTGTTAAGGTTTCCCCGGATAGTGATAGCATAGAGGATGTCAAGGACATCTCCGCTGCCATCAAGTTCGCCGGCGTCGCGGGGGTTATTGTAGCGAACACCACTGTCAAGAGGCCGCTGAAGGTGCTTGCCTCACCGCAGGTGTCCGAGGAGGAGAAGAGGGTGTTCCATAAAGAGATTGGAGGACTCTCCGGACCGGTGCTGCTGCCGAAAATGTTGGAGCTTGTGGAGAGGTATTCTAAGGAGCTTGGTGATAATGCTGTTGTCTTCGCCTCCGGAGGGATCACTAATGGGAAGGACGTCCTAGAGGCTAGGAAACGCGGCGCTAAGGTTGTCATGGGATACACGGGCATGGTCTATGATGGTGTCGGCTTCTTTGGCAGGATCGCAGGAGAAATGAAGAGAATTGTAGATGGTGGGAAATAGACCTATAGCGCGCACATACTGAAGGCTTCCTTTTATATAGGTGCAAGCTCATTTCTTTCTCACTTTTTCTTTCCTAGTTTGCAAACATCGTAGATGCATATACCCAACCTCTCGGACTACCACCAGGACTTCAAAGAGAAAAAAAGGCAGGATAGAAAATCACATACAGCGCTATCATTTTAAAAAGGGGAACCCAGATCTATTCTCGTGAATCGAAATTACTACCTTAAGAATAGGGCATAACCATTACCAACCACTCTCCCCACCCCTTAATCACTTTTTGTCGTAAGAATATAAGAAAAACAGCCTTGATAATACAAAACCCCATGTCACCTTTATGAAATTTCCATCCTATCCCCCCCACCAGCTGGAGCAGTGCCGCCAGCGAATGTGACGCTGCCTTCCTCGCTGATGAATTTCTTCTCGTACTCCTGGAGGTATTGAGAACTCCGTTCTTGATCGAAGAAAAGCTTGTAGCTTCGCTGGACGTCGCCGACTTCGACTACGTTTGCTTTTCTCTTGGCAGCGATAAGGCTTGCGGTGGTGATTAAGTGGGAGCTGTAACGGAGGCCGGTTTCTTGACCGATCTTGGTGAGGAGGGCAAGGGCGTCGGGAGAGAGGGTTACTTCTTCTTCTTGAGCTCTATGGACAATCCGTTAGCGGGTGATAGGTAGGTGATGAAATAGTGACCTGTGGGGGTATGTATACCTGATAGCAAGGATCTCCTTAATCTCTTCGGACCCATAAGGGTACGTCGGCATGATAACCACCCTGTCCAAAAAGTCCAAAGGAAGCCCATGCGGACTCTTGTAGTTCGTCCCACGAATCCTAGTATTCCCACGATTACTCGCCATAATAACAATCGGCGAAAGTTCACTCTCCAATGCTCTATTGATATACGAGAAGCACTCGATATCTAGCATATGCACCTCGTCAATGAACAGCACACCAGGCACAATCTCAGCCTTGCCTTCCTCCTTCCACTCTCCAACCTTGATGTTAATTTGATCGCGAACCTCACTGCGGATCTCACCAGTGTCACCGGAGAAGAGCGCGAGGAAGCCCTGGGTACGAGAGTTTATGACGTCGATCTCGTGCAGGGAGACGGTGTGAATTGATTCTTTGCGTGTCTGTATCTCACCTTCGGGGCATTGGACGAACTTTGTGTCGGGGCCCATCGCGTCGTAGTCGCGGGATCTGGTGAATGAGCGGCCGAGTTTGGTGATTTTCCCAGAGGACTTATCAATGCTTATGATGTCGCCAGCCATTACCTTCTCCTTTGTAAGGCCATCAATCATCTTGGTACCCAGGTCGTACATTGTCTCCATATCAGTGGTTTTCATGGTGAGCTTTCCTTGTTTGTGGCCCTTTTAGTGTGTTAGCAGCTCTCCACGAGAAATTACCTCCAGCGAGCGGTGGCAGAAGAATAGAAGGTGGATAAAATACCCCGGTAACGGATCTATCAATCTGAATCTCCACGACCTCCCCTTCAATAACTTCGCTCTCTTCCTTAATCCGAACACCTATACTCTGTCTAAACGCTTGCGTGAGGGCCTCAGTCTTGCTCATGTCCAAAGAAAAGATCTCCGAGCTTGATAGCATCGTAAACGGCACATCCGGTCCAAGACTCTGCGCCATGGCCATAGCGATCGCTGTCTTCCCCGTGCTCGGTGGCCCAGCCATCAACACGGCCCTGCCGGCGATCTTGCCCTCCTGCACCATTTTCAGGATGATTGCTGCAGCCTTGCGCGCGCGGGCTTGACCGACGAGACCCTGGGAGGTCGCCCGTGGCTCGAGAGTCTCTGTATCGATTCCAAGGCCGCGAATATGCGAGTGGGCGGCGATGAGGTTCATGCCACGGATTTCTTTGGCTTCCCCGACCGTGGTTATACCAAGGTTCTGCGGAGAGGGAAGGAGGTGGTGTAAGTGTTATCCATGGGTAGCTGGGATGATGAAACCTCTAGGAGCTTAATGGGATTTGACTTACCGCCATGCTGGGTTGGGAAGTTGGGTTGTTTGGGATGCTGTAATTGTGGTGGGGGGGCTTCGGAATCGGTTTGTGAAATGAGAATGCTTGGACACGGATGTACCGTAGTAAGTAGTTCGGGGGGACATTCTGCGGGATTCCAGTGCTGTGAACACCCAACACCGGTAGCTTAGTCAACAAATATATTTGCAAGGTTCCTTTAAGACAGGGCTAGAGAGATTTTCATTCCATATCGAGAAAGGATACTGGAATGGACAATATTATATCGTACTTTCTGGTGCAAAATTCGGTCATTTGTTCACATCATTTTCTCAAACAGCCGCACACATCATACTGTACGGCTCGAAAGGATTCTGTAGTCCATCTCGAGTGCAACCCTGGAATACGGTGCTGTATCATACCGAACAGCTCTCATGTCATGCAAACGGAGGAACTCAAATTGTGAACTAATGCTGGGAGAAAATATGGCTTCGTACTACAAAATACTATACAATCCCAAAGGTTAAGCTTTATTTTAGAATTGCGAAAAAAAACCAAAGGAACAACCACCCAAGCAATTGCTATACTAATGAGCCAAATAACAAAAGGAATTAAAGCTCTGCAGACGAACAACGGCATCAGAATAGTTGCTGCGGTACAACGGAAGGCCAGATTATGTATTACATGAAAGAAAATCCAAAGATGTAAAAATCCCAGCCTTGTACAGACTACCAAATCGTAATAACATCTTTTTGGGTTGCGCGGCTAAGTTCTCTAGTGGTTGTCTATAGTCCCCGTGCTGATTAATCCATTTCCAATCCAGAATTCTGTAGAACTGAGGAGATGGATGCTGTTTGTCCAAGGTGTTGAGCAGCTGCCCGAGAAGATACGGTAGGCAGAGCTTAATCCATTGTGATGAGTAGAAAAGGGGGAGAAAATAACCCAGCTGGACAGTGTATTGCATAAAAGAAATGTTGTTTTGTTTCGTGATGGAGGTTGCGATTTTGTCAGTGGCTTTTGAAAGAAAAGGGAAGGGGAAGCAGGCCAACGGTCATGAATCAGTACTCGAGTGCGTTGGTCACGAAACAAAATTCCAACAGATGCGAACACCAGAGGTCGAATGTAGTCATAGGTTTGGGGGACAGATCCCAATTGATATCCGGGTCAAAAAAAAGGGGTAGTGAAGAACGAAAAAGAAAGGGAAAAAAGGACACGCTTTTGTTCGGGGGATCGATACCTATCGAATCTAAACAGTAAGAAAGAATTATCAGAATTCGTGAACTCATATACTCTTTGGATACTTTAGGCCATCACGCAGAAAATATCTTAAGCCAACTTTGAGGGCAAGATCGGTTGGGGTGCAGGAACAAATGCAAAAGAAGGGTGGAAGAAGGGGTGATTCGCACGATAGCCCCACTCTGAATATCCCCGAAGGGACTACGCTTGTGCAGGTTGTTGTTGGTGGACCGAAGTCTGCTTTGCACGTTTAGTGTCATCGTTGATCGAAGCCTATGAGACGGAATCGCCATAAATTGGGTGGTGACATGCAGTTAGCCAATTCGTTGCTCTATGCGGAGCATTACTGCTATTCATCACTTGGTCCGTAGTCGGGGAGGAGGTTTTGCAAACTGATCCATTTTTGCCGTGATTTTTTCCGCTTTCTCTCAGTCTTCCTCTTTTTCTTGTCTCCTTTCCTTTCTTTTGCTCTCATACTTTTTTCCTTTCGTTTCTCACATAATTTCATACTCTGTAGTCTTGAGGGTCAACTACTGCCATAGCACTTTCTTTCCGACAGCGCTAATTAGGAATCTGCCAGTAAGGGTTCCTCTTATGTTTTTGCCTTTTCTTTGCATCTTACCTCCTCCCGTTTAGGACGACATGTAGAACTTATACGTACCTCGTCTGCTGATCTCTTTTTGGCCGATCCGCCGTTTGCAGCGCCAGCCTTCCTCTTGATGATCTTCTTTTTAGTTTTTTTCACTGGCTTAGTCTCACCGGGTTGGAAAACATTATCGGGGAGCTCAAAACTGATGTTAATATTTCGTAAGCGGAAACGATCCTCAAATCTTAGATGAAAAAAAGAACCTAGAATATGCTTACCCGCGCGTGTGATTGATATGAATAGTGTGTTCATCCTCGTTATAGGACGGCCAGGTTTTACAAGTCTCGAAGAACTCCTGGCTCGCCCAGGATATGTCGATCTGCTTCGAAATTTCTGGGTGGGTAAGCGCATGCGAAACTAGGATGATGAAAAAGTGATTACCAGTGTTGATCTCCAACCCAACATAATAGGTTGTAGTGTAGACTTTAAATTTGGATTCGTCCTCCTTCTTCTCAACATCTCCATTTTGCTCTGCTTTGAGATCTGTGACTACTGTTTTGACCCCTGCTTGGCCATCAATAGCTTTTATTTCACCGTTAGCAATGCGGATAGCTTCCTCCTCAGTCTCACAAAAGTGAACGTTATCAAATCCTTTGTTGAAGGGGTGTGCGAGCTTGATGGTGTCAAGTATTTCGAGCTTCATGACCAAGTGGCGGAGCTTAGATTCCACAAGACCGGACCTACTCAGAGTGAGATAGCAGAAAATAGAAAATGAGGGAAACAGCCTACCACCCGAGCAATGTATCTTTGTCTTTGGCAGCGGCGACTACACTCAAGTAGGACCGGTAGCCATTTGTAAAGAATGAGTGGCGCTCAAAAAGCTTATCCCAACTCAAGTTACCGACCATAATACCATCCATGATTTCGGCAGCATGTTTCATTTCTCGAATAATAATTGATTTGGTGGATTTGGTTATGTTGTGAGTGGCGCACATACTTGGATACGCTGGGGTAATGATAGGCATTAGGTGTCCGCGATCAGAAGGATAGATCTTAGACGCATTAGCACTCGAGAGTACTCCGATTTAATCCGGCACAGCCTACCTTAGGGTTCCAGACTCGAACACTCAATGGGCCATCTTCAATACCTTTCAAAAGGACTGGTTGAGGCCAAGTCCAATGAGCTAGAATTTTGAAGAACTTGCTTATGACAACTGCGCTAACGGCCATGGGGTAAAGTTGGCAGATCCTAGCAACAAGCATAGCCCAAGCCACACCACCGGGGAACCCCATAACGTTGGCATAGATAGCACGCCCTTAACACTAAGTCAGCAATAGAACGGGTTTTGGAAGGCAATAATTACGTTGCGCCCAGAGCTTTATCCCCCTTAAAGCCATCCTAAAGACACCAGGTTTTGGAACAAGAGTTAATATTTCGTCAGTAACCCGAGTGCCGTTTAAACAGCGAAGATTTACTTCGTCACACCCTCTTAGAAGCTCCTTATCACTAAGCGCCATATCCTTCGGAACCGAGTTGACGTTGGCAAGTCTCGCAAAGATCAAATCAATTGAGATAGATTGTAATTTGAATTTTATAATCGGGACGAATGCATCGGGAACCATTGAAAGATCTTCCGGTGGGGGAACCAATTCCTGAAGCATAGCAGGGAGGGTTGCAAAGAAGTCATGCCGGGTGATGTGCGCCGGAGTAACAAGAAGAGTATCGATATCAGAGCCTACGACACGGTGGAAAAATTAGCTCATATAGGGCAAATCATTAGGAGTATGGGCAAATAAAACTGCGAGTATTCACCTGGCGCGTATACACCCAAGCGGTAGCTCCCATAAGTGAAGATCTTCCCCCCTGAATTTTTAATGATATGTTCGGGCATGCCTTTGTTGGCACAAACTTTCTTCACAAAGCTTTCTGTAAGATTTTGTAGAGCATTCAAAACTTGGACACTGTCACATACACGAACTCAATTAGCAGATGGGATTGATCGATGCCCAAGGTAAAGGCACAAACCGCTTCTGACTCTCTTCTGCTCCCTCAAAGCTCCCCTGTTTTTTCAACTCTTCGATAAGAGCTTGATTGCGCTCAACTTCCTTGTCGGTAGGTGTCGCGACGGATATCGGTGGCGTAACACCATATTGTTGGCGCGCTGGTCTATATCAAAATCATCAATAGTTTGTTTGGGGCGGCTCAACCGAGGTGGGAATGGGAAGACTACACGTACTCGGTCATCTTGCGTAGGGATATTTGGAGTCGCTATGGAGGTTAAAATTCCAAAAGAAAGTATGGGCAGACAGAGGGGAGTCTAGATAGAGATGAGCAAGAACTATGGTTGGGAATGTGGAAGGAGATAGATGAAGGGTGGTTGTTGCTGGGCACGGAACGGGAGTTTTTCAATTAGTGAACGCGGTCGCAGCCAAACCAAATCAACCGTTGTTTCGCTGTCCTGCCTACGTAAGCGATTCAGTCAACCAGCGCCAAGACAGATATATCATAGGCCGGGTAACTTAATGCATAAACTGGAACAAACATTGACGACAATCGGCTAAGAGGCAGGCGCGGTAAGTGCCGTACTGCACTGACCACCGATACTCTACCGGCACATTGTCATGAATTCCTATAAATAACATCACAACTCACCTCTATCAAACGAAGGCTTTCGAAACAGCTGTCAGAGAACAGCACAAAAACGAAAGATGGTTCCCGATTTCACCGTCATTCACTCTTATCGCGCCCTTTATAAGGCTGGGCTCGCTGCCGTTCAATATTCTTCCCCCGCACGATATTCTATTCGGGAAAAACTACGCAACGCCTTTCGACGTTCCGATCCTAGTCGATTTTCACAGCAGCGGATCGACAATACGGTCCAGTTTCTAAGGACAGCGGCGAGAAGGAAGGGGATGGAACATCGTATTGTAAAGAATTTATGCAAGGTGGCATATTGGCAGCTACACAGTAGAAACAAGTTAGCCCCCTGTCGGAAATTGAGTAGTGGTGGATCCCGCGATATATATGTGGTTGTGCTTAGTGCCTTTGACTAACTTGATTGCTTTTCTTTGAATCAGTCGAAAACTGGTTGTGGGAAAAGGCAGGACACTAGTCACAGAACAAGCATTCAGCAGCTATTTGGAGACAGTTGGGCTGCTCAATCAGAGCATGGATCTCGAATTACGGTAGTATTACAATGGAGCAAATAATATCAGATTGCCAGTTATTTTTCTCCTTTTTTCGCCGATCCCTCCACCATCTTCTAAATGGCACATAACATCCAGCAAGATACCAAGACATGCACCTAAGTTTTATATGCAGTTACTCCCGGTACACATCTGCAAAAGATGGTAAAGCATGATCTCTATTGTACAAAAGTCGGGCAATTCGCACTAAAAGAGATTAATTGAAAAGAGAAGGAAAAGGCTAGGCCAGAGGGAGGTCTCTTTGTGTATATATAACATTTATTGCGTAGGGAAATCATCGTAGGTTACGAGAGGTAGACATCCTCATTCCCGCCATCCTTGGTAGGCGCAGAGAACACCCACTGGTACTTGCCATTCACAAACGGCTGCGGGATGCGCTTTCTCAGCTCTGCTAGTCTTCCATCGTCATAATGAAGATTCTCGAGTCGAATGGCTTCCAGAATGTGCATGACTACTGTCGTCAGTTTCAAGGGCGGGGTCCGACAAAGCTCTGCGATCTCCTCCACGGAGTGCTCCCCGTCGTGCCATAGCCAATAGACCTTCAGCTGCGAATGTTGAGCCTTCGCCTCTATACCACTTCCGGCAAGCGCCCCTAAAAACGAGGTTGCCCACGAACTAGCCTTTTCAACCTCTGGCCCATCAAGATTGATGCGCGCTGGCTTATAATCATATTCTTCCACCTCCTCTTCAATAATAGGATAGTCGTTGTCAGAAGGCGGTTCTTGTGGCGGTATGATTCGGCACCCTGGAAACCTAGGAGTTGGGTCAAGACTGTGTCTCATCCCCTCTAATGCGTCAAAAACGCGGAATGCCGCATAGGCGTCGTTCGCCGCATCTAAAGGATTGGAGTCAGCTTCTCGGCCATCGCAGGCTATGCCTTTTTTGCCTTTTTTCCTTTTTTTTTCTTTTTTTTCGAAAACTCACACTGTACTTGTTTATCATTTAGCTCACCCGACCAATTGCTGATCCTTGAGGCACTCTTGTCCAAAGGGAGATAGAGGCATTCCTCGGTTAATCTAGAAAGACTGATCAAACGTCGAGTAATGGAACCTCCCATGGTTCTCACATTATGGACAAGGTTCCACAGGTCAGACAATTCGAAAATGCCGGCAGGGTGGACACCGAGGAATTTAGAGACTCTCTTGGCATCACCTAATTCATGAAATAGGGTTAGAGTTGATTTGGCGGAACTGAGGAGTGTATAAAGGTGAAGATACCTGTCACACTTACGCCAGTTTTCATGATATCCTCTGACTCCAGTAATCTTCTGAGATTCGGCGGTATCAATTCGAAATCAGGAACTCGGCCTATGAAGCATAATTAGCCAAGATAGGCGAATCTTGCGTAACAACAAACCTGAGACGTTGGCGATATGGAATAATGCGACATTGCTCTCATTTGCTATCTGCATCAACGATGCGTTGACTCTGTAAGAAAGTCAGTATCAAAATTTTAAGGAGACAGATCCTGGAGAACTTACTTTGCAGATTTTGAGGCCGAATAGTTCGAAGGCAACCATTCCAAGTCAAAACCAAGAACCCTATCATTAAGGAATAACTCGGCTACCCGATCAAACTCCTCGATTGTTTTGCAGTAATGGATATCAACCTTCTCCCCTGTGCTGCTCACATATAAATCGTAGCACCAATACCTCGATAAACTGCTTTCTTTCAAGGAGAATTTCTTGAGCAAAGTCTGCTCGGTTATATGATAGGTTAACGTATTGTATGACTCTTCTGTCCAGCTAAGCGGTTCAGCGAACTCAACTAATGACTTGCTAGGCTTTGGTTTTGGTGTAACCTCAATTTCAGCGACAGCCTCAGCTTTCTTGGTGTCAATGACTCTCTTTCGCTCTCTAGTTTTTGCCACTACCACTTTTTCTGCTCTCTTTTCTGATATAGGTGTCTTAATGGTTGTTGAATGGGTACCAATCTCGGCCTTCTTTTTTTCAGATACCTTACGAGGTGAGCAATTACCTGATCCGAAGATTTCCCGAGACGAGGGGCCGCTGGCCTCAGACTCTATAATATCCGAAGCCCTCTCATCAGCACGACAACTAGGACTAGGGATACCCAGTGTTGACGCGGTGCTGGGAGAAGGCCCTTGCTCTTCGAGGTCAAGTCCAAAAGATGAGTAGGAGCCTTGCTCCACAAACTGCTCCTGTTTGAGAGAATCATTTTTGGGGGTTTCAGGCTGTTTCAAATCCTCAACAATGCCGTCTGCGTAGCTACTTTGCAGAACAAAAGGTGCCTCATCTGGGGTTTCTCGAGGTGGATCCTTCAATTCCTTCTCTACGAGAGGCTCTGCCGGTATTGGGCTAACCTTTTCCTCCTTGATTTCTTCCTTGATCTCGCCTCGTAGCAATCTTGCAACCTCCGCACGAATCATCCCCCAAATCCCCAAGGGCCCTTTTTTTCTGTCGACTTTTAACACTCGTCCATTATTATCAGTGGCTTCGGTATTGTGTTTGGAAATCAGACTTCCTGTGTCTTCTCTACCTTGCCCTCCCCCCCCGTCCTTGAAAGTAGTATTGTCAGTGTTCTCGGATAACTTCTTATGGCCTGTATGAGTGAGCAAGGAGGCCGAAGTCGAGAAACTCCGTCTGTTTGATCGTTCGGTCAATCCAAGAGCAGAAACTGGAACACGGGAGAGTAGACATTGATTCCCTGAATGTGACCCTAGGGGAGAGTTGTAATTTGAAGTAGCATTGCTGGGCGGTTTTTGGTAATCTAACAGCCGAGAAGTCGAGTGGAAATTCCCACCACTATATTGTCATCAGGATCCATGAAAATATGGGTGTAGAAGGCGAAAAATACCTACCGTATGCGCCGCACTCCTCCGCTTATGCGAATAGTGGGGTAGCTTGCAGTAGTTCCTAAAGTAGAAACTTTCCAGAAACTGGAACTTAAAAACGGGAACTCCCGGGGTAGGGTTCGGTGTCTGGATAACATGTAGGCTGGATGTCGAGGATTGGTCAAAGGAATTAAATGGAAGGATACATAAAGTAGCGAGTGGAGGCGCTTATCCCCGGGTAGTGGAAAACAAACTGGTTTCAAGTGGTTTGTTGGGTGTACGAGATGTTGTGCTGGTTTACTGCAAGACTTTTTAGCTTTTAAGTTAGGAAAAACTTAGAACACTGCGGCAAGGAGGGTTAGGGATGGAAGGTAGGGTAACCTTGTTAAGCAGCAAGTTACCCTATCGCGAGTTCTTGGGCATACTGGTCTGTTATAAGCTCGATTGAAGCTATGATGTGTAGCAATCTTCAGTCAGAGTAATCTGGTTTTCATCTTCAAGTCTAATGTCTCTCGATCCCGGCTCCAGAATTCCATCCCCCCTAAGCTCTGGTCGCTCATCTCCTCAGCCAAGACCAAGGTTTCGAAATGAAGATGGTACGAGCTGCCTCCGTGCGATGTCGGAGACTATCAGCTAACAGAGCTTTTTATAGAAATTACAAGAAAAGACCCAAAATACAAACGGTATTCTACGACTATCGACCGTGCACTTTCTCTATTTGAGAGTTACAGTCTACAAGAGTGGGCTGATTATATCTCATTTCTTGGCCGACTTCTTAAGGTTACTTACAACCCTTACCGTCGGCGAATTCTGTTACAGTTACTAGAGTTTTGTGTTAACTCATTTAAAATAAAAGAAATAGGCACTCCAATCTCACCCCTCGCTTCCTTTAATACCATCAAAGACCCTCATAGCAAAACGGTTGGCACAATGTCTAAATCCTCAACTTCCCTCCGGGGTTCACCAGAAGACAATTGAAGTTTATTCCTACATTTTCTCTATGATTGGGCGTGAGGGCCTTGGGGCGGACCTGACTTTATGGACACCCGGTTTGGCACCGGTTCTCTCATACGCATCCCTAACATTAAAACCCCACTATCTTGCGCTTCTTGAGAGATTCTACCTTCCCCTCGCGACCGCCCTACGCCCGGCTCTAAAATGCTTAATATTAGCCTTACTTCCCGGTATCGATGAAGAGGGAGGTGAATACTTTGATCGGACACTGGCCTTGATAGATGAAATTCGAAATGGGGTTTGTGATGATGCATATTTCTGGCAGTGCTTCTTATTAGCTACCATCACAAGTCCAGGTAGGCGGCAGGGGGCACTGGCTTTCTTGGGAAGAAGACTCCCGAAACTAGATCCCGAAAGAAGTGCCGACAGTTTAGAGTCAGAGGCAAGCGATGCTGAAGCGCTAGTTAGCCCCGAACCTGGACTTTTGATAAGGGCCTTCTGCGCGGGCCTGGATGATGACCAGATCTTGGTTCAACGGGGCTTCCTGGACCTACTAGTGGGGTCACTGCCGCTTTGTTCAAAAATACTGCAAGAGCGGGTGAGTAAACTTGACCTTGAGCTTCTAATAACCTCCGCGGCCGGGGTGGTTTTACGGAGGGATATGTCACTTAATCGCCGCCTCTGGGCATGGTATCTCGGACCAGAAGGACAAGAGCGGCACGCGAACGATTACTTTGGAAAATATGGTCTCCATGCCCTTATTGGAGGGTTACAGAAGATGCTCGATCAACCTATGGGGGTTAGTTCTGCTGAGCGGGCAAAGCCGTACAGGATTTGCCTTTCCCTAATGGATCGCTGGGAGGTCGGTTCTTTGGTTGTCCCCAAGCTATTTTTGCCTGTGGTCGAAAGTGTAAGGCAATATGAGAAATCGGCACCGAGTAAGGAAGTCTATGCGGAAGTCCTGAAGAGCGCCCGGATGTTTTTTGATGGGGTTGAAGCATCACTCATTTGGGGTCAAATATTGGAAAAGGTTACCCAGGCGTTTTCCGCTGGGGAAGGAACGGAGGCAGAAGAAATACTGGAGAGTGTAGGTTTTGTTATCAGGACCTTCAATGTGAATGAGGAAGAGATGGTGGTACTGCATACTCCCTTATTGGTACTTGCAACACTCGTAGATCTGAGAAAGGTCTCTGGTGGGGGCCTTGGAAAAGCTTTGCAGGCAAAGGGGTTCAGACTCGCTGAGGCTCTATGGCGAATGATCCCTGAGAGGGTCTTCGAGACAATACCGGGACAAGGAGCTTCGGAACCAGAACACGCAGACGAAGCAATGATCATAGAAGGAATACAACAGTTTTATGGACATAGCGGAGAACCTGCAGCTGGACCGCCATTCTCGATTCAGAATGTAGGTCAATGGGTTCTTCAAGAAGCTGCCAGGGCAGCCCAAAGCGCCTTGACGGATCCCGAGAACGACGAAGACATAAGGGTACGGTGCCATTTACTGGTCAGCGTCATCCAGAAAATCCCCCAGGTCCAACGCTGGAAAGAATCAACACAGCTCGCACAATCTTTCCTTGCCGTTCTGTCGAATCCAGTCGTGTCTTTTGCTGCATTGCAAGGAATCGCGAATGTGGTGGCTTCTTTGTACATTAAGAGTTACATATCACCGCATGATATTGGATCCCTTGTCCTCCCTATTATTAGAAATATCTGGGAGTATTTTTCACCTGATAGGCCTAAATTCCATGTGGAAGCGGTAAAAGCAATTTGGAACCTTCAGATGGTCCTAGCGGATAGAAAAATAGAAGCTGCAATCGCAACTGTGATGACCCAAGGTGATGTTGGTGGTGTCTACTCCGCAAGGAACGCGGAGAATGGAAGGAGATTCGGTGTGCTTTGGATGCACAGTAGCAATCATCCCAGTGGTGCAAGTAGGTTGGAAATGGTCTTGACAAGGCCATTGTTCTTATTTCTGGATGCGCTGGGGGATGATGGATTGGAGGTCGCTGTCTTTGCTCGCGGTTGGTTGCAGAATCTTGGGACAGTTTACAGGTATGTTTCACCAGTTCCATCGCACCTTTGAGAATATCCAAAAACTCATTTTTGAAGGCTGTTCAGCGTATTCATTACAAAACTTCTCGGATTTGGTTTCCTGAGAGATCCTGGCCAGAGAGATGTCAACGGCGCACCAACCAGAAGACACCAATTCGGGGAAAACGACGATTTGGAAGTAGCTGCCTACTACTTTCAGACACTATCAAACATCCTACAGTATTCCACAAACACAGTATTAGCTGCGCTGGCGAGTGAATTGGTTATAGGAGCCGATGAAGCCCGGGCTAAAGCTCTTGTTCAAGGTAAGGTACCATTCTCTCGTAAAATCAAGTCTTGTGGAGCTAACATTTTCGTTCTCACCAGCCGGATACGGCGAAGACGATATGACCCTCCAAACATTTTTTGTCAAAGCTGCTGTGAGAGCCATTGAAGGTGATGCCAAAGAGGAAAAAGATGTCGAGCGAGTATCTCGCCTTCATAGGATAGCATTGAAAGTGCTACACCAACTACTCCTGAGCCCTTTTGTAAAACCTCTTGTGGACATGGAACTCGAGAATGTGCTTACGGCCCGCCTCGTTTCAGCTCTAGGCGTTGCGGACACCTATGTGCAAGTTTCATTATTGGATGTACTATTTGCAGCGTTGAAGCTGTCTCTGATGAGACCTGCAAGTCAATTGGGACAGCTCAAAAAGGATGCCGGAAGTATTAAGGGAGGGCGAGGACCAATATCCGTCGAGACAGAGAAAACAGTGGTAGCACCACCCAGAGCTATTCCGCCACAGCAGCTTCTTAAATGCCTTGTCGGTGGATTTTCCAGCTCGAGTAGCCGACCAGTATTGGACAGCTGGGTCAATTTCTTAACTGAGTGCTTGCCCTTATTGGAGAACGTGATATTTCAAATTTTGATGCCACTAGTTGAGTGTCTATGCGAGCAGATAAGACAGGCCTTTCATGCATTAAAGCAGGTCTTCAGACAGGGGGAACACAACGAATTGATTTCACCATTCAATAGTCCAGAAGGCACCTTGGTTGCTCTTCTACATGGCCTTGAACAGATACTCGGAGCAGCTCACGACAAGCTTGTTAATGAAGAGATCAAGAGTGCTGGAGCGAATACTAAAAGCCCTGATGCACCAACAGCTAGCACATTCTTCGGGAATATGGTTAGCGGTGTCTTTGCAGTTGAGAGTCCACAGCATAGAAGCTCAGCAGCAAATAACCGTCTTACGGTGCTTCTTTGTTTCAGGGATACTGTGAAAAGTTGCTATGCGATCTGGAGTTGGGGTGATTCTAATGCAATTACGGGGGAAAGCGAGCTGGACCCCGGCAGCAAGGAGAGTTGGCAATACGTTAGTGTGAGAATGAGAGGGCGCGCTCGCAGGATTCTAGAGCATCTCTTCGGCGCGGAAACTCTTGAATGTTTAGAGACGTTGATTGAACTCTGGCCAGCCAAACCAACACCGACGAGCGATGTCAAGAAGACTGGGGGTATATTCAGACTTATCAATGTACTCGATGGATCGAGGCCCAAACACACGATTCCCGCTATTTTTAATGCCATCTACTCAAGAACAAACCCGGCTGCATTGGAACCGAACCGTAAATCGGCGCTCACCGCCGAACTTCAAGACCTCGATGTTGTGGTCTTCCTAGTAGAATACGCCCGCAGTTTAGAGGACGATGCTATGGATGAAATCTGGGCAGACTGCATGGTCTTTTTGAAAGATGTTCTTGCCAACCCATTCCCACACCGTCAGACATTGCCGAGTTTACTAAGTTTCACCGCTATCCTTGGAGAAAAGGTAGACAACACCAACTTTGGAGAGCAGAGACGAATGAGAAAGGAACTAGGGGTAGGCTTCCATTGCCAATTATTCTATCAATTGTTTTCGAGCTACATTTGACGCCTTGCACAGGATCTTTTCATTAGGCTACTGACTGCAGCGTTCACGGTCAAGCCAATTGGCCAAAATGTGCTAGAATCTCCGGCACTAGCCGCCGCAGGCGATAAGGATAAAGAGAGGGGGGGGGGGAAGGAAGGCGATGGAGATAATAAGGGGGATCGGAATAGCAAGGGAAAAACACCCCCAGTCGACATTGTAGCCGTCTTGGTATCTACCGTGCCAGAACTTCGCAAGGTCCTCGTCGAGCCCGATAGGGTGGTTGCTGCTTCCATTGCAATCTCGACAAATGTAATCGGTCCAACCTTCAGGTCCAAATCATTCCCACACAATGTCACAGGAGGGGTACTGGACCTTCTATACCAACTCACACGACTGCCTAATAACCAAAAGGCCTGGAAAAAGGAACTCTCTGATGCTTTCCTTGATCCCAAATTCTTCTCATCGCCAATTTCACTTGTTAAAAGCAACTGGGTTCCTTTAGCTCGACAATTCCTCATCAGCGAACGAGAACGCATGACGGAACTTTTAGGGAGAATCACCCCGCCTACAACAGCCGGCGTTCTTTTTGGTGTGGGCGCCACCTCGGCACGACAGGAGACTGATAAAAAGACCCAACTCAACCTAAGAAGAATCGCGTTCTTAATACTCGCGGCGGAGACAGACACTTTCGTTGTTAGTCTTCCCGAGCTAGAAGAAAAACTAGTCGAATTACTATCTGCCACGGCAGTAACATCGCCATCTTCGGCCACAAGAGGGGATATCTACCTCGTATTCCGGGCATTAGCCCTTAGGACTTCTCCAGTACATATTTCTTCTCTCTGGCCGCTCATCAACACCGAATTACAGTCCGCTTTATCATCTCTCTTCCCAGAGGAGGAGAGCGACATACACACAGACTCCTCGATCCTACAGGCTTGCAAACTCTTGGACACCCTATTAGTCATTGCTCCTGATGAGTTTCAATTGCACGAATGGCTATTCGTAACAGACACGATAGAAGCAGTTTACCGCCCGAACGACTGGAATCCAACTGCTCTCGTTGATCAAGTTGCAAGCGAGCTACCTTCTTCCTCTTCACACGGCACAATGGTAGAGAATCGGCGGAGGCCATGGCTGGCTGGCGATCACGTTAAAGAATTGGAAAAAAACGGGGGCGATATAAGATCTGAGCTGCTGAGGCCTTTCTTCAGTAATCTAAGTATCTTTGTCTACGAAGCTACGTATGGGATGAAGCCTCCGGATATGGGGGCTTGTGAGGATGCAGTTTTGAGGGATCTTTTCTCGGAGGATTGATAAATGGGAGTTAGTCAGACAATTGATGGACGGATGTGGTTGCAATGTATATACCGTAAAATCTCGTGAAATCCACGATCTCCGTGCTGTCGCGAATACCCCTGCAAATGGCGATATCAGCCCAAGATAGGTTTGGCTTGCCAAGTTAACGAGATCTAACACAGCCAAATGACTCAGGCTATACCGTGTTAGGAGGAAAGCACTGATCCTTCTTGAGAACTTTTGACTCAAAGCGCGGAGATTAGGAACCGCCGGAGATAGTGGATTTCACAAGATTTTACGGCGCACTCTATGACTGCCGATAAAGTGATCTAGACTCAAACCAGGCGATTCCCGTTTATGCTTTCTTACCCCGTCTACCGTATCCTTTAATATTTCCCCCGAAAGCTTAAATTCATGTTTTTGCGGAGTTGGTATGCATGGTTCATGTGCATAGAACTATCGTTCATCAACCGCTATGAACTGAACTCACATTCTGAACATACCCATTTCCACCTCACAAAACGGGCGCGTTCTGCACCCTTCAGAAGTTAATATCGCAGGAGGGAAACTTCCAGAACTATGATGCCATACAAAAAAAACAGCGCAACCGAAGCAATCCCGCACGCCAGAATATCTATTTACAAAATGAAAAAAAAAATGAAATCCCCGTAGAGCTCGATCTACCTGAGTACGACACAAAATTGACCCGTCACAACATTTCACAGAGCGCCGCCCTCTTACAGCAACCCAAATTCCCACTTACCGTATTCATCCTTCCTTCAAAGCCTCGACAAAGCCCAGACTCCAACGGAGAAGAAAAAAAAATTAATATCAATAATATCAATATTATATATGATAAAAAAGATAAATCAATTGAATAAATCAAAAATTGAGCAACCCAGAAGGCCCGAAGACCTTTGGCAGAGGCTCTACCCTCAGTGTGCAATGAAGGTGGAGTTCTCCGAGTCTCGGATATCAATGAACGTCCGAGTCTGTCACAAGGTAAGTATGAAGAAGAAAAGGAAAGGAAGAGGGGGAAAGGGTGGGGTGTGGGGAGGTTATATAGTTTTTCTGGGTAAGGAGGGTAACAGGGGGATTTGGCCGATGGCCAATTGGGAGGCCGGAAGGAGGTTGCAAGCAGGGGCAGGGGTTGAAGAGTGATTAGTTGTTGATTAGTCACTCGTGCCAAGTACCTCTATCAGGATTAGGCCCAGAGGGGAATGCTCGAATGTGACTGATGCGATTGAAGGTGGGTTAGATGCAAGGTGGAGACTCCTTGGGCAGGGAGAGCGCGCTCAATAATAAAGACTTGGAAATCATTAAAGAAAACAACACTCCACATACCGTATGTACCGGTATGATACTCAGGTACAATAAGCAACCGCTACACAACTAATTTTTGTGACAAAAAAAAATCCTTCCAAGGGGCACTCTAGTATATGGGAGATTCATGGTGTCAATTGTATTAGTTTTTAATTCTTTGTTGGGAATATGCACGATAAACTGGGAGTAATACCATCAGAAATATTTGATCCGGTTCTCTTTCAGGAGAGCAGGAAGCTTGGCGTTGTCGAACACACAGGAAGTCTGGATTAGATTTCTCATCGTCTCTCCCCCCTAGGAGTCTCCCCCCGCTCAGGTGCTGGGGATGTTGACGGACACTGCGCCAGAGATCTTCGGGATTGGGTTGGAGTCCAATTATTGTGTTTGTGAGAGTCTCGCTAGATTGCCGTTTCCTAGTGGCTTTTTCCCTAACTGCTTGAGATGTGAATGGTGGTGATCACAATGGTCTTGCTCTTGGGCACTGCTTCGCTCCTACCAGTAGGATCACAGGTTGTAAGTAAAAATAATCTGTACTCAAACGTAGTTTCAATTTTTAGCTCCAACAAAAGCGCGCTGAAACGCCACTACTCCGGGGAGCAGTTCAGGAGATCCTATTGTGGCCAGGGCAGACACTTTTCTTCATTGATTATCACTCGATCTATTCCCATCTCCCAGCGGCAAGTTTGTCACCATAGTATTATGTTGCAGCAAGGTATGATAGCCTACCGTAAACCCTCTATGCACGCTAGCAGAACCGGCGATAGCTAGTGGAGATATATGAGGGGGGCTTGGGGTAAAACAAAGGAGGGGGAAGTTGTGAGAACAGGGGTCAGCGAAGGTTTGTCGTAATTTACCTATGGTGTAGGCAGGGAGCCCGGAGCAAAGAAAATACTTACCTGACATAAAAAAGACCCTGGCGCAAAGTGCCGTCTGCCGGTTTCGCGACCTGGTATGATACTCAAATTCATCGCCCGGCATCAGCTATTTAAGGTTACAATAGTAGGCTGCATAGTACTAGCATTAGGCTATCAACAGACTAAAGAGCGGACAGTTAGCGCTATCTTCAGTTTGGAAGTCAGGGATCTATAAAAGTCTCAGCTGGGCTCTAGACCCTTCTCAGGATGTCACTTTTGTTGGGAATTTATCTGAGGCACAATAAAGAATGCCATAACTTTGGCGACATAGGTAATATATTACAAATTAGGTCTTTATTATTATTATTATTATTATTATTATTATTATTATTATTATGAGTATTACAAGAGGTGGTCTGGCAGCTATCACCTTATATACCTGGTCCCTTAATTTTGGGAGTCTGGACACTTCTCAGGGTTCATTGTTGTCTTATTTTTTTTTTTGTTAAATCCGTGGTATTGTTTTAGGTACATGTAAACACTTCCCCCGGGCACAAACCGCTGCATTCGGGGAAAATCCCATGGCAAAGAAACCCCACCCCCTTCAGCCAAGGGAAAAACAAGTCATCCCAGGTCCCTCTGGTATAGAACCAACTGCAAATCCCCAACAAAGAAAGGCACAAGACAAGCATAAAACAAGCCTGACAACCTAACCAGCAGAGGCACAAGACAACATGAAAACCTTTCTGAACATCTCATGACATAGGAAACAAACCAAGGAAAAAATTGTACTGCTACTCTTCATCCAACCTTCATCATCCCAGGTGTAGGGCTGTGGACGAGCCCTTTCCTTGTTTTTTGTCAGGATCAAGGAATCCCTTCTGTGAATAACTGCATGCCGGCTGTAACGGGGGCACCCTATAGAGAGGTGAACTCTAAGGTTGCGACCGCACCAAAACTCAAAGTAGAAGATAAAGATAGAGTAAATAATTCACGAAGAATCAAAACGGTTAAACTTAATATCGT
>Ga0307509_10000443_pt1 | contig 69760 bp, 65 predicted proteins | sample 10_EM_MG_FD_202245 | JGI IMG/M metagenome (GOLD analysis project Ga0307509, IMG submission 202245) | Populus trichocarpa ectomycorrhiza microbial communities from riparian zone in the Pacific Northwest, United States - 10_EM | ecosystem: Host-associated > Plants > Roots > Unclassified | place...
GAGTCTTCGTCATCTTATTTCTCTTGTCTTCCAATAATGATGCTGGAATTCCATTGTTCGATTGGGGAGTGTGTTGAAACCTACTACGGCTGGCCTAGTGTTTCGCACTCTCACATGGAACCACCTGGTGTTTGGAAGTTTCTTTTATACGTTTGACTTATATAGTAGAAACACTGGAGGATTGAAGATGGAACACTCTAGCACTAGCTACCTACTATGACACTCGTTCTGTATCCATAGTGTTCGAGATATGAGACAGTGGAGGATTTCCTACTTTTCATCCGGTTCTTTCCTTTTCTGTCTCTACGATTTTTGGCCGACTTTGTCTTTATAAAAGACCCTATTGTTCGTGTTTCTTTTCATAATAACTCTCATTTTATATTGTCTACTTCTTCGTTCACTCTTTAGATACAAAATCTATTCTGTCTCTCCCGCTCGCACAGTTGCTCCTGTTCGGAAGTGAATACAACGGTAGTCGCCTATTTGCCCTAAAAACTTCACAAAAACGAACTTGACTTTCTTTAGACATGAAATGTGAATTTTTAGTAAGTCCCCGCCTGTAATTTCATACAAATTGGCGCAGTGAAAATGCAAATCTCATTTTTATTTCGAATGGCGGGGCTACCTCAAGCTCCTCACCTGCCTCAGGACCTTCGAGCGCTTTGGGTAGGAAATTTACAGTAATAGCTGCCCCTCAAAAACAAAACATAAAGTTACTAAACACTTTCACAATATATCACTCAGATATAACAACGCCTTTGCTAACTCATTCATCTTTTTTATCTCCATAGAAGACGCAGAATAGTATAGTGTCTACTTGGGGGCTGATGGGTCGCGCCTGATCAGGGGGAAGCTAGAGGGCGACAAGGCCGGACCGGGCGGTGGATGTACGAAGATGAGTCAGTGGCTAGAAGAGAAAAAAAAGTAATTTTTATCTATGAAACTAGTAAAATATGATACCATTCCTAGACTTTATAGATAGAAAAAAAAGAAAGAAAAAAACACTGCCAATTGTGCTTTCTCCAGTTATGGGATTTCGTCCCAGTTCCCCTTCGTATTCCTTGAAATTCAAGATTTTCCCCTTCATACCATATCACTCGCCTATCCCTTCTCCGCCGCCTTACTTTCTTCATAACCGGGGTGATGGGAACCCACTTTACCACCAAGATAAAATATATCTATTCATAGAGCCTCACTTTCTCGCAACATACCAGCTATGATAATACATAGCAACTCCCAGGTGGAAAATTTACAATATAGGCACCCCCTACTAACCCCCCCCCCATCGAAAACACTTAGGGAAGGCTCTCTTCCCCCGTCAGGCCAACCCAAAAACTAAAGACCCAGCACTCGGCAGACAGAGGCATCGGTATACTTTCCCCCAGTAACATCCTGTGGGAACCTAGACTAGCATAGTAGTGATTATCTACCATTTCCTCCGAGCCAACATATCCCACACTTGAGCAGGGTTTGAGCTAAACTCGAGTCTAGTCTTGTTACCTGAAAGTAAGGCGAGAGTTAGATATAGTAAATCCAAGGGTAGAATGTGGAGCGTGCATAGACAAGTATAGGGAAATAGTGAATGTTAGGATGAGGAGAGAACGGACCCATTTTTCTGCCTATCTACTTTTTAACTAGAGTAGTTCTGAAGCTTTACAATCCCATACCTCTTTGCACCTACGTATCGGGCCCCTGTGCAAGAATCTTGTTGAAAAGTTCCCCCTATCTGCCCATGCGCAGGCAATGTCTCGCGGAGGGTAAAGCCGTCGCATTTTAAAGGGAGTTTGTCTCATAGAGATTGGACGCGGCGAAACTGCTCATTGGGCGCACTGACAACCCTTATCCCATAGGCTACCGTGGTCGGTGAGCACCCCCGTAGGCCCGTAGGTGTTAGCTCTATTAGCTCTACGAAATGTAGAGATACAGCTACCCACTTAGGTCACCTACTGCGTTTGGGTTAGGTCTATCATTGATTGTGCGGGAGTGGGCTTGGCACGGGCGTTTCCCTTTAAGTAGTCTTCTCTCTTGTACGATTAGTTACCAACGAACATCTCACCTCACATATACCACACACACATCCCAACAATAGGCAGATGGATTCGATCAAGAGGCTATTGTAAGATTCTTGCTTCAGCAGGAGGATATCGTCTAACGATCAACCTGGAGTCCTGCTAAATACCACTCTATTCCACCGCCAGAGCTGCTCAGGCGGGAGTTAGGAAATTATTGTTCGAGGGAAGCCATCAGTCAAAATGCCCCTAGCGCCGTAGGGCATACACCACCCAGCTTTGCGGTTGCGAGTGACTATGGGGGTAGTAAGATCGCTCTTGGAATATGGAGCTATTAGCTCTAACAGAGCAGGGGTAAACCAAATTGCTTGGGCACTACTCGCTCTCGTAGCTTCTCGCGGCCGGGAGTGAATGTGAATAAGTCGCTGGAGCGGATAGACATCAACAAAACACGGACGGGACGGCCCCCTTGCAGGAGCTCCGACTTACTTGCGATCCTAAGCCTGTAAAGCTACTAATGGACCGCGAGAATGTGTATCCTAATCGCACTGATAACCGCGGCAAACGCCTTTGCATTATGCGAGCAGATTAGGACATGAGGAATTATTAATGGGGCCTCTGGGAAGAGGCGATGCTGAGGTTAACCCCGTGAATACCATAGCGGGGGTCTGGCACTGCTGGCGGGTTGTGGGGAGTGGGCACGTCGGAAGGGTGAAGGAGCTGCTTGGATGTCTGGGCATTGACCTAGATCTCAGAGATGGCGATGGACGCTCGCTACTCTGTCTCGCTGCTGAAACTGGCTGTTAGTAAGTTCCAAGGGTGTTGTCGAATGGGGCGAAGGCTAATCCGAACTCGGCGGGAGATAGACTGATACCACTTTCTCAGGCTGCTGCAGGTTGGTAGGGTCGGACGGTGGAGATGATTCAGCAATGGGTTGATGGGCTGGGCGTTCCCAGATTTCCCTTGAACATGCAAAGTGTGATTGCTAGATGTAAGCGATGGTCGGCCGGGTAGGGTAACTTGCTTGTGAAAGCACTAAAATAAGCGAAATCTGACGCCACCACATCCGCAGCACTTCAAGAGCCTCAATGCCGTATTCGTGAAATTCCATTTCCACCCACAATAAGTTTAGGTTTAAATTTAGGTTGACAAGTTGGCGGTTGGCGGGCCAAACACATCCTGACCGTTGATCTTTTACCATAACTTACTAACCCTTTTGAGGAGCATTTATCTTTTATCTTTGAATCTAGAGATCAGAGGGGTGTCGGATATGGCGAATGCGGTACCGGGATTACTAAAATGTACCCGCAAGTATGATAGCTATCATAGGAACTTAGAGATTTAGAATGGGCATTGCCCAAGAGAAGCCGAGGTGTCAAAAGTTCATCCAAGCTTCGGGTCCCCCAGAGAAGAAGGCGCATTTCAGGACTTCGGGTTCTCACAGGCCCACCAACAACGCGAAACAGACTAAAACATTATGACGCCGTGAAGCTCAGACCAGCTCTTGACTCGCTGATATGATACCGGTAGATTGTCAATTGGGGGCAAAATGGCGTTTGCCGCGTGGTTGTGGAGATAGCCATTTTTAGTGAACGGGAGGGAATGACAATGACTTTTGTCACCGTGTTGCACCGGTATCTTTGGGTCCTTTTGAGCAGACTCCCTACCACTAACAAACTCCACCTTCTAAGAGATCACCCCGCGCAACCGCCCACAACCTCCCCGAAAGCACAAAATGCATCAACATTCCACCTTCCTCCCCTCCCCTCCCCCTCCCTATGTAACACCGCGCAAACTAATTTCCACCAGGCGTGAACCCCACTCCGAGCAAGACACGTCCCAAACTAGCAAAATTATGATCTTTCCTACACCATCTTAGCCACCCAATCCCCAGATAGGCCATTAAGGGAAAGCCCAATATTGCTCTCTTTCAATCTGGTACCCCGCAGTGAATAATTGATAAGTTCTCTCCACTTATTGTTGTCGCGTAGGTTCTCTAAAACATGTGAGAATAGATGGCTGATATAGTGACTGCACTATTACAAGCAAAGGAGGTTACGCTAGGTATTGACCCTTAGTTTATATCTCCGCATTCGTTGACTACCAGTATGGGGAAACAGTTGTTGAACAAACCCACTGCCCTATCTGGGGCGATGCCTCAATCGTAATTAAATGGTATGATAGTAATATTGTTACGCTGAAAATCATGAGCATTTCCGACGGATGGTCAGATCGGGCACCAAATTACTGTGCCCTGTGTTTAAACACATCACAGTACTGTACTCGAGTACAGTACTGCGTTTTACAGAAATCTGTGCTGCAGAGTCAGGTTGTGGAAATTCCCCAAAGCCTCCACCAGGTTGGTGTTCCCTTGGCAAGGAGATGATTGGGCAGCATTAATAGTTGCCACAAAACGAGCCACACCGCCCCGCTTTTCCACCGCTATGCCCACAGTTTTGTAAATTCCCCTGATACTCTTACATATTGCTTTACCGTCCCTAAACTTGACCATCATTTTAGACAGAGCATCATGGCCCAGAGTACGCAATCGATATACAAATCCGATGAGGATGCGCGGATTATGCATTGGCTCTCTCCACTGGAGCCTAGTAACAGACACCAAGGCGTACGTGCTGCCCGGCTCGACGGTGTCGGGAACTGGCTTTTGGAAACAAGGGAGTTTCGGGAGTGGATGGAGAGTGATGGTGGAGCTGATAAGGCTGTCTTGTTTTGCTCCGGGAATCCGGGAGTAGGCAAGACTTATCTGAGGTAAGTAGCAGGATCCTCGGACAGATGTGAGTATAGCTGAGAACCAGAAACACTAGTTCCCTTGTGATCGACAGTCTGCGCGATCAGGTGGGAGGGGAAGATATCGCGGTTGCAGTCCTATACTACGACTTCCTTGCTCAGCAAGGGCAAACAATCACCAACATGATGGGAGCTATTCTGAAGCAGTTGGTGGGGAGGGAGGGCATCCCGGAGGATATACAGAAGGCGTTTCGGAGGGGGAGGGGGAAGCTTAGTGACAGAGGGGTGCGACTTGAGGATTTGATGGGAATGTTAAGGACCACTATTACTTCACTCCGCCAGGTTTTCATCTGTATTGATGCGCTGGACGAATCCCTGCCGAAGGATCTTCCCAAGCTACTTGAGTCGCTAAGTGATATTGTTCGGGGGTCCCCTAGGGCGAGAATATTCCTGACCGGGAGGCCTGATGTCGAGGAAGCCATTCGAAGGTGTTTCACCAAGACGGTTACGATGCCCATCAGCCCTAACGAGGATGATATCAGGTTTTATGCGGTGAGGAGGTTAGACAGGGATGACGTGCCAGAGGCGATGGACAATAGTCTACGGGCGGAGATTGTGAGAACCATTCTGGACAAGATGTCTAATATGTACGCTGGCCTTTCCCCTCTGTCAATGATGTATATTTACTATCGACTCTGTAGATTCCTCCTTGTCTCCCTAAACATCGACGCTATTCTGGGAGAGGTGACAATTCCTCAGAGAAGAAAGAGACTGGAAGAGGTGGCGGGAGGCAACGAACTGAGCAATGCCTACACGGCAACCCTAAGGCGGATGCAGACGCAGGAGGCAAATAAGTCAGTACTCGGGCTAAGGGCACTGATGTGGGTGTCGTATTCGGAAAGGCCATTACGGGCCGAGGAGCTCTGCCATGCACTAGGAGTGGAGATAGGATATACAGATCTGGATCGAGAAAACGTTCCTGAGTTACGGACACTCCTATCATCTTGTCTAGGTCTTCTCACACTTGAGGCATCTTCATCTACAATCCGACTAGTGCACTTCACTCTGCAGGAACATCTCTTAAGCGATCCCACCCTATTCTATAGTCCTCACTTGACTATTGCGGAGGTTTGCTTGACGTACCTTAATTTTCGACAGGTCCGAGATCTTCCGCCAAATCTTTACTCTGCCCCCACAACAATGCCCCTTCTCGAGTACGCTTCTTATTACTGGGGGGATCACACAAGAAGGGGAATGACGGAAAATGTCAAAATACTTGCACTAAGGCTTCTCGATAAATTTGATGAGCATATATCTGCTCAATTATTGCTATTGCGCTATAATCAGGGTAGAATCCCAGGCCCTTGTTTTCATAAGTCGGGAGGTCCTACAGGTTTTACTGGACTCCACGGAGTGGCGTTTCTCGGAATCGCTAATATAGTTACTGCCGTATTGGATATGAAGGAATGGGACGTTAATGCAGCCGATTGCGTGGGGAGTACGGCTCTCACATGGGCAACTAGAAGAGGGCAAGAGGAGGTTATAAAGGTGCTTTTGGAACGAGAGGACATCAATCCCAATATAGCAGACACCCAGGATGGACGGACACCACTTACTCTAGCAGCAGAGAGCGGGTTCGAGGGGGTATTAAAGATACTTTTAGAACGAGAGGACGTCAATCCCAACCACCCTGACACTAAATTTAGCCGGACACCACTCTCGTGGGCGGCCGAGAACGGGCACGAGGGGGTAGTAAAGATCCTCTTGGAACGAGAGGACGTCAATCCCAATACGGCGGACACCGAATATGGCCGTACACCACTCTCGTGGGCGGCCCAGAGCGGGCACTCGGGGGTAGTAAAGATCCTCTTGGAACGAGAGGACGTCAATCCAAATACGGCCGACACCAAATATGGCCGTACACCACTCTCGTGGGCAGCTGAGAACGGGCACTCGGGGGTAGTAAAGATCCTTTTGGAACAAGAGGACGTCAATCCCAATGCGACGCACACATATTATGACCAGACACCACTCTTGTGGGCGGCCCAGAACGGGCACTCGGGGGTAGTAAAGATCCTTTTGGAACGAGAGGACGTCAATCCCAACACGGTAGACACCTTTTATGGCCGGACACCACTCTCGTGGGCAGCCGAGAAGGGGCACGAGGGGGTAGTAAAGATCCTTTTGGAACGAGAGGACGTCAATCCAAATGCGGCCGACACCAAATATGGCCGCACGCCACTCTCCTGGGCGGCGGAGTATGGGCATGAGGGGGTAGTAAAGGTGCTTTTGGAGCGCGAGGATATCCATGCTACCACACCGGATAACATGTATCAAACCCCCTTCTCGTTGGCTCTCTCTAGAGGACATGATGGAGTCGCTAGAATCCTACTTGAACAGGGCCAAGTTGAAAAACAAGCGGTAGAAAAGTCAGTGGCCGAAGAACCAAAGAAAATTTCAATCCCTACAGCCGAACAGGTTAGCGAAAGGCTCAAGGATATAATCATAAACCACCGAAAGGGTCTGCAGAAAATGTATGGAGAGACAGAACTAGAACTGGATAGGAATCTGAAGGTGCAAATTAAAAAGGGAGAGGAGATGGCAAGAAACTTGATTAGGATGGGGTGCAATATTGAGGTTGCGAAAAATTTGACTCTACTGACGCTTCATGATGTGGCTATCCTAATTGGTATGCTCTTGTGGTAGTTTGTATTCCTTAGGGCTCTTCTTGCTTACTTACAGCTGGATGAGTGGATAGATGACTCCGATTCCATGATCCGCGAGGGAAACGGCGAGAGGAAGAATATTCTGATAAACTTTATCGACCACATCACCGAAATCTATTTAATGGCGAATGAATCCGGCATCCTTGCAATGCGCTTCATGAACCGTGGGGGAGGCAAAAACAACTGGACTGGGAAGTCGAAAGAATATCTAGACAGCCACAGCTATGGCGGTGTGACAAGGATAGGAACGAAGCTTAAGAGGGAGATCCTGGATAAATTTGTAATTGGAAATTCTAGACAGAGCAAGCCCTTGCTAATTCTAATTGTCACGGATAGCGCAGTATGCCTTTCTCCTAGTATTTCTAAAGTCACACATAAATAACCAGCAGAAAACAGATTGAGGGTGAGAAAAAAGGGCTTCTAAAGAATGTCATTCGAGACTGTGTGAACGAGCGCGAAGGAGCTGGCAAAGGGAGAGACGGTGAGTCACTCACGGGGTTTTTAGTGGTATATCATACTTTTACTCCAATACTTACTTACAATGGATTCACACAGCCGTATCCTTCCAGTTCTCACGCATCGGAAACGATCCCGGTGCAGCTAGGTTATTGCAAGACCTAGAGCGTGATCAAGACCTCAGAGAATACATCGACGTGTTTCCAGTCGAATTCGATCCTGAATTCCTATTGGCGGAAAAGTGGTTTGTTGTATGTCATACTCGGCTCTGCCATAACCCTATTAATCCGAAATAGAAGCCCCCACTGACTTCATGTTTTTTCCCCGAAAAAATAGCTGCCGAAGATCTTGCTCGGTGCAATTTTACCTGATGTAGAGTTTCCCCACCTCAACTCTCTAGCTCAGCTATGCACTAACAATGGAGAAATAGTGGGACAAAGATGACCATAGCCGCGTCCGGATAAAGGACGGCCTCTCTGATAAGGGGAAGGGTCCTGAAGAATGATTCCGGAGGAGATGACTGGACTGATAAATCAATTTTGGTTCGGTATAGAGGTTGCTGGCACTGTATCTTGAACGGATGTTTTTAAATTTAAACTAAGTGGGCACGTTTTGGTTTGCTTACTTAGTCTCTAATTTTTATCGGTTTTTTCTTCTTTTTTACGACTATGACTCTGGGGGATGGGGTGTGCAAGGGGTATTCACTTACCCCCTCGTATAAGTGTAGAGATATATACAAGCTGGAAAGATAATGAACCTGACTTTCTTTAGACATGAAGTGTTAATTTCTGGTCGGTTTCCCCCTGTAATTTCCTACAAACCGGTGGTGCAATGAAAATGCAAGTCTCATTTTTCTTTCGAATCGGATGGCTACCGCACGCTTCTCAGCTACCTCTAGATCTTCGACCGCCTTCGGTCGTAATTTACCGTAACACTGCCCCTCTCAAAAAAACAAACATAAAGTCCCTACACCCCTTCACAGTATATCACTCGGTGTTTCTTCTACTCAATTAGTAGTGCCAAGAACAGAACGTTTTTGTCTTGCAGCGGAAGATTGTCGATAAAGTTCTCTATCTAACTACCGGAGACACGAACCCTTACCTTGATGCATTGCGTGGAATCCCAACCTCTGCGTCCCCCCAAGCATCCGGAATAGTGAGAGGAAGCTCATGTTGGACCTTCGTTCCTCAACCTAAAGGACCATTCCCCAACATAACTCATGTCCTAGGATCTCCGTAAAAGACCGAGAATAGTATGGTAGTCAATTTGCCGATGGCTCATGCCTGATCAGGGGAAGTGGGTCGGCATAAGACCTGGTGGTAGACATGGCATTACCAAATGACGCAGCCAAGATCAGCAGTGTGGGCACTGTGCCCCCCCACTCCCCCCAGCCCACCTGCGAAAAGGGCGCGCGCGAATTACGGACACACAAACACTATGTCTTCCTTTAGAAATTCACTCGTTGAGGTCACCGGAGGCTAGTTCAGGCTAGATACATATTTCCTCCACCTCAGGCATCAAGAAATTCACTTAGCCACCGTGCCACTATGACATCCCATATATCAGGTAGATATCCACCTACTAGTCACACAAAGTAAAAATTTTAACTTTTAATATTTGGCTAAAAGTTGAGAGAATAGCGCTGAGTGCTCTTAGGTCGATGGGGGAAGGAAAGCTGTTTACAAAACTAGCACGCATATCATATCTTGGGACTCTAGATAGATGAACGCTGCCAATTGTGCAGCTCCTGCGGCGATGCAGTTTGCTCATGTCGGGGTCCAGTTTCCCTAGTTGTTCTTTGTAATATGCTTTAGCTTCACACCCTATCACTCGCTCATTTACTCTCTGGCTTTGTTGGATTCCTTGTCATCGCCTTCCATTGTCCTCAAACAACGGCTTTGTCTAAGGCGTTTCTTTCCTATATCACTTCGTTCTATTGGGTCGTATCTCTTATGGTGGTGAGACCATCGTTGGTTGGGTCTTGATTATTCGGCGGCTATTTCGTATTGGCTAGGCTTCATTGCGCTCTCCAGGTTTGGAGGCGTATACTCAGCTAGAACCCATGATGCGTTCTGGGGCTGAAGACGGGAAACCGGCTCCTTCTCATAAAGGATGAGGTCACTTATATGTTTGGCCATTCGGCCCTTTCTTTCGGTTAATAGGTAAGAATGATACGGCGAGCAGAAGTTGCACGATGTCTTTACCGTTCCGCGTTCACATATTGGGGCAAAATTTCAACAGGCTTCAGGACCGCGATATTGTCAATGTTGGGTTTAAGAGTGGCGCACCGGTGGACGATAGAATTCACGTGGAACTTAGGCACTTAGGATAGAAGATATCAGCTCCTTGGCCTCATTTTCCCCCACCATACCGGCTAACTTCTAGGTATCATAGAAAATCTGCAATACAGACACCCCCCAACCCCGGAGTATCCACTAGTAAATTCCCGCTCGAAAACACCCAGGGAGTGTTCTTCCCGCATCAACTCAACCCAAAATCCAAAACACAATCTTTAGTAGCTATCATAGAAGCAGTAGTATCTCTTCCTCCGACAATACAATTATTATTTATTTGGGACCCCGAGTGCATAGGGTTAGAGTTAGTCGAGGAGAGCTGGCGGTTCCAAGTGGAAGATTCCGATTGTTATTCGTTATTTGTAATTTAGTTTGTTGAATGCTGGCCAGATGACAGGGGTGGCTTAGCTAGGATGAAATATATCGAATTCCTTGGACACCACTCATCCTCGTGGCTTCCTGCGGATGGGTGACGAAGAGATTGCTAGAGCAAATAGACACCAACCCAAACTTACAAAACACGGGCAGCACAATCCATCGCAGGGGCTCTAACGTATTTGCAATCCTAAACCTGCGAAGCTACTGATAGACCATGAGGACATGGATCTTAATTTACCGATAATCGTAGCCAAACTCCTTGGCATTGTGCGGGCAGATTAGGGCATGAGGAAATATGAATGAGGGCTCTGGAAAGGGACGACGGCGAGTCTAACGGCATGAATAATGAAGGTCTGTCACCATTGGCTGGGGCTGTGCGGTGTGGGTATATCGAACCGATGAAGAGGCAGCTCGGATGTCCAGATGTAGACTTAAATCTTGGGGATCGCGATAGGTGCTCGCAACTCTCTCTCGTTCATGAGGCCGGCTGTGAGGGCTTTTTGAGGATGATATTGAACGGAGCGAACATTGATCCAAGCCCCATGAAGGGGTATAGACTGATACCACTTTCTCGGGCTGCTGCAGGTTGGTAGGGTCGAACGGTGGAGACGATTTAGCAATGGGTTGATGGGCTGCGCGTTCCCGGATTTCCATTGATCATGCAAAGTGTGATTGCCAGATGTAAGCGATGGTCGGCCGGGTAAAGTAACTTGCTTGTGAAAGCACCAAAATAAGCGAAATCTGACGTCACCACATTCCAGCATTCAAGAGCCTCAACGCCGTATTCGTGAAATTCACCCATTTCCGCCGGCCCACAGTCACAACAATCCCCAATAGCCATTGAACCACTTTTCCCTCGCTCAGCCCACGGTATTGTTAACTCCCCTGATACTCCTACATTTTGCTTTACTGTTCCTAAACTGGACCAACATTTTAGACAGCATCATGGCCCAGAGTACACATATGCAATCGATATACAAATCCGATAAGGATGCGCGTATTATGCATTGGCACTCTCCACTAGAGCCAAGCAACAGGCACCAAGGGGTACGCGCTGACCGGCTCGACGGTGTCGGGAATTGGCTTTTGGAAACAAGGGAGTTTCGGGAGTGGATGGAGAGTGATGGTGGAGCTGATAAGGCTGTCTTGTTTTGCTCCGGGAATCCGGGAGTAGGCAAGACCTATCTGAGGTAGGTTGCAGGATCCTTAGACAGAAGTGAGTACCGGTATAGCTGACAGCCAGAAATACTAGTTCCCTTGTGATCGACAACCTGTGTAATCAGGTGGCCGGGGAAGATATCGTCGTTGCAGCTTTATACTACGACTTCCTTGCTCAGCAAGAGCAAACAATCACCAACGTAATGGGAGCAATTCTGAAGCAGCTGGTCGGAAGGGAGGGCCTCCCAAAGCATATACGCGAGGAGTTCGAAGAAGGGAAAGACGAGATTAGTGGCAGAGGGCTGCGACTTGCGGATTTGATGGGAATGTTAAGGATTGCTGTTGCTTCACTCCGTCAGGCTTTCATCTGTATCGACGCACTAGACGAATGCCTACCGAAATACCTGCCAGAACTTCTTAGGTCGCTAGGAGATATTGTTCGGGAATTCCCTACGACGCGAATATTCCTCACCGGGAGGCCCCATGTCCGGGAAGACATTCAAGGATATTTCAACAAAGTGGCTATGATACCTATCAGCCCTAACACGGGTGATATCAGAAATTATCTGGAGATGAGGTTAGGCAGGGATGCCGAGCCAGAGGCTATGAACAATGATTTACGGGAGGATATTATTGGGATTTTTCTAGAGAGAATATCTGATATGTGCGTAGGAACATTTAGTATTCCCACTCTATCAATAATGCATACTTACCTGCGATTACATGTAGATTCCTCCTTGTCTCCCTAAACATCGACGCTATTCTGGGAGAGGTGACAATTCCTCAGAGAAGAAAGAAACTTGAAGAGATGAAGATGGGTAATGGGCTGAGCGATGCCTACACGGCAACTCTAAGGCGACTGAAGGTGCAGAAGGGAAACAAGTCAGTACTCGGGCTGAAGGCACTGATGTGGGTGTCGTATTCGGAAAGGCCATTACGGGCCGAGGAGCTCTGTCATGCTCTAGGAGTGGAGATAGGATCTACAGATCTGGATCGAGAGAACGTTCCTGAGCTACCGACACTCCTATCATCTTGTCTGGGTCTTCTCACGGTTGAAGCATCTTCGTCCACAATCCGACTAGTGCACTTTACTCTGCAGGAACATCTCTTGAGCGATCCTCCGCTATTCCATAGTCCCCACTCGACACTTTCGGAGGTTTGCTTGACATACCTTAATTTTCGACAGGTCCGGGACCTTCCGCCAAATATTTACTCTGCCCCCACAACAATGCCCCTTCTTGAGTACGCCTCCTATTACTGGGGGGAGCACACTCGAAGGGGAATGACGGAAAATGTTAAAATACTTGCACTGAGGCTTCTCGATAAATTTGATGAGCATATATCTGCTCAACTGCTGTTATTGCGCTATAATCAAGATAGAGTCTCAGACCCTTATTTTCACGAGTTGAGAAGTCCTACAGGGTTTATCGGACTCCACGGAGTAGCATTTCTCGGAATCGCTGATATAGTTACTCCGGTATTGGAGATGAAGGAATGGGACGTTAATGCAGCCGATTGCATGGGGGGTACGGCTCTCACATGGGCAACTAGAAGAGGGCAAGAGGAGGTTGTAAAGGTGCTTTTGGAACGAGGGGACGTCAATCCCAATATAGCTGACACCAAATATGGCCAGACACCACTCTCGTGGGCGGCCGAGAACGGGGGCGAGGGGGTAGTAAAGATCCTTTTACAACGAGACGACGTCAATCCCGACCAGACAGACACCGAATATGGCCAGACACCACTCTCGTGGGCGGCCGAGAACGGACACGAGGGGGTAGTAAAGATCCTTTTACAACGAGACGACGTCAATCCCGACCAGACAGACACCGAATATGGCCGGACACCACTCTCGTGGGCGGCCGAGAACGGGCACCAGGGGGTAGTAAAGATCCTTTTGGAACGAGACAACGTCGATCCCAACCATCCAGACACCGAATATGGCCGGACACCACTCTCGTGGGCGGCCGAGAACGGGCACGAGGAGGTAGTAAAGATCCTTTTACAACGGGACGACCTCGATCCCAACCAGCCAGACACCGAATATGGCCGGACACCCCTCTCGTGGGCGGCCGAGAACGGGCACGAGGAGGTAGTAAAAATCCTTTTACAACGAGACGACGTCGATCCCAACCAGCCAGACCCCGAATATGGCCGGACACCACTCTCGTGGGCGGCCGAGAACGGGGACGAGGGGGTGGTAAAGATCCTTTCGGAACGAGACAACGTCAATCCCGACCAGCCAGACACCGAATATGGTCGGACACCACTCTCGTGGGCGGCCGAGCACGGGGACGAGGGGGTAGTAAAGATCCTTTTGGAACGAGAGGACGTCAATCCCGACCAGCCCGACACCGAATATGGCCGGACACCACTCTCATGGGCAGCCGAGAACGGGAACGAGGAGGTAGTAAAGATTCTTTTGGAACGAGAGAGCGTCAATCCCGACCAGCCCGACGATGAATATGGCCGGACACCACTCTCGTGGGCAGCCGAGAACGGGAACGAGGAGGTAGTAAAAATTCTTTTGGAACGAGAGAGCGTCAATCCCGACCAGCCCGACGATGAATATGGCCGGACACCACTCTCGTGGGCGGCCGAGAACGGACACGAGGGGGTAGTAAAGATCCTTTTACAACGAGACGACGTCGATCCCAATACAGCTGACACCGAAGATTTCCATACACCACTCACGTGGGCGGCCGAGAACGGGCATGAGGGGGTAGTAAAGATCCTTTTACAACGAGACGACGTCGATCCCAACGAGCTAGACATCGAATATGGCCATACACCACTCACGTGGGCGGCCGAGAACGGACACGAGGGGGTAGTAAAGATCCTTTTACAACGAGACGACGTCGATCCCAACGAGCCAGACATCGAATATGGCCGTACACCACTCACCTGGGCGGCCGAGAACGGGCACGAGGGGATAGTAAAGATCCTTTTAGAACGAGAGGACGTCAATCCCAATACGGTCGACACCAAATATGGCCGTACGCCACTCTCCTGGGCGGCTAACTGTGGACATGAGGGTGTAGTAAAGGTGCTTTTAGAGCGCGAGGATATCCGTGCTACCACACCGGATAACATGTATCAAACCCCCTTGTCGTTGGCTCTCTCTAAAGGACATGATGGAGTCGCCAGAATCCTACTTGAACGGGACCAAATTGAAAAACAAGCGGCAGAAAGGTCAGTGGCCGAAGAGCCCAAGAAAATTTCAATCCCTACAGGCCAACAGATTAGCGAAAGGCTCAAGGATATAATCATAAACCACCGAAAGGGCTTACAGAAAATGTATGGAGAGACAGAACCGGAACTGGATAAAAATCTGAAGGTGCAAATTAAAAAGGGAGAGGAGATGGCAAGAAACTTGATTAAGATGGGGTGCAATATTGAGGTTGCGAAAAATTTGACTCTACTGACGCTTTACGATGTGGCCATCTTAATCGGTATGCTCTTGTGGTAGTTTGCATTCCTTAGGGCTTGTCTTGCTTACTTACAGCTGGGTGGATGGATAGATGACTCTGATTCCATGATCCGCGAGGGAAACGGCGAGAGGAAGAAGATTCTGATAGACTTTGTCGACCACATCACGGAAATCTATTTGATGGCGAATGAATCTGGTATCCTTGCTATGCGCTTCATGAACCGTGGGGGGGGCAAAAACAACTGGACCGGGAAGTCGAAAGAATATCTAGACCGCCACAGCCACGGCGGTGTGACAAGGATAGGAACGAAGCTTAAGAGTGAAATCCTGGATGAATTTGTGATTGGAAATTCCAAACAGAGCAAGCCCTTGCTAGTTCTGATTGTCACCGATAGCGCAGTATGCCTTTCTCCTATGATTTCTAAAGTTATACATAAATAACCAGCAGAAAACAGATTGAGGGCGAGAAAAAAGGGCTTCTAAAAAATGTCATTCGAGACTGTGTGAACGAGCGTGAAGGAGCTGGCAAAGGGAGAGACGGTGAGTCACTCACGGGGTTTTTAGTGGTATATCATACTTTTACTCCAATACTTACTTACAATGGATTCACACAGCCGTATCCTTCCAGTTCTCACGCATCGGAAACGATCCCGGCGCAGCTAGGTTGTTGGAAGGCCTAGACCAAGATCGAGACCTCGGAGAATACATCGGCGTGATGCCAACGGAATTCGATTCCAACTCCCTATCGGCAGATAAGTGGTTTGTGGTATGTCATACTCGGCTCTGCCACAAAACCCATTAATCCGAAATAGAAGCCCCCACTGACTTCATATTTCTTTTGAAAAAATAGTTGTCGACGATCTTACTCAGTGCAATTTTACCTAATGTAGGGTTTCCCCACCCCAACTCTCTAGCTCAGCTATGCACTGACAATGGAGAAATAGTGGGGCAAAGATTACCATAGCCGCGTCCAGATAAAGGACCGCCTCTTTGATAAGGAGAAGGGTCCTGAAGAATGATTCTGGAGATGACTGGGGTGATAAATCAACTCAGGTTCGGTATAGAGGTTGCTGGCACTGTATCTTGAACGGATGTTTTTAACTTTAAACCAAGGGGGCGCGTTCAAGTTTGGTTGTTAGCCTCTAGTTTTTATGAGATTTTTTCTTTCTTTTTTACGGACTGTGACTGGGGGGATGGGGGTTCAAAGGCTGTTCACTTAACCCTCTTCTAAGCGTAGAGATAATATAAAAGCTGGAAAGATAATGAACTTGGCTTTCCTTGGACATGAAGTGTGGGTTTCTGGTAGGTTTCTGCCTGTAATTTCCTACAAACCGGTGGTGCAATGAAAATGCAAGTCTCATTTTTATTTCGAATGGCGGGGCTACCGCAAGCTCCTCACCTGCCTCAGAATCCTCGAGCGCTTCGGGTAGGAAATTTACAGTAAAAAACTGCCCCTCACAAGAAACAAAGGTACTAAACACTTTCACAGTATATCACTCAGATATACTGTTGATGTATATGTTCCGCAGACGAGAGAAAAGAAGCTTGATTTTCTAAGGAAGCCCGGAGAGCGGGCTATTTATGCTGCGAAACAAGAATAAATATCCACGGTAGAAAAGAACCTCAAGAAAACAAAAGACGAAAGAAAAATCTAATGCACATAGAGTTACATCTATGATTGACGAATTGAGCTTAAACTCTGACGGCATTAAAGTGAAAACTAGTATGGACTAGGAAGTACTATCGTACTCAAGAAGATAGAGAGTACATATCCGAAAGTATAATTTCAACAGTGCGCAGCTTAGAAATCGAGGAAGTAGAGGGAAGAAAACTACCTCTGTACGGCGGATAAAACTAAGTCCAACATATACCAACGCCTTTGCTAACTCATTCACCTTTTTTATCTCCCTAGAAAACGCAGAATGGTATAGTAGCCTACTTGGGAGCTGATGGGTCGCGCCCAATCAGGGCGAAGCTAGAGGGTGGTAAGGCCGGACCAAACGGTGGATGTGACATTTACAGAAATGATGCAGTGCGAAGATCAGTCAGTGGCTGGAAGAAAAAAGAAAGTAATTTTTATCTATAAACCGAGTAAAATACCATCCCCGGACTTTATAGATAGAAAGAACACTACCAATTATGCTTTCTCCAGCTTATGGGATTTCGCCCCAGTTCCCCTTGGTATTCCCCGAAATTCAAGGGTTTTCCCTTCATAACCTATCACTCGCCTACCCCCCCCTCCCCGCCACCTTCCTTCCTTCATAACTGGGGTGATGGGAACCCACTTTACCACCACTAAGGCAGAATATACCAACTCCTAGAGCCTCACTTTCTCGCAACATACCAGCTATGATAATATATAGTAACTCCCAGGTGGAAAACACAAGGAATTATTAATGAGACCTCTGGAAAAAGACGATGCCAAGCTTAACCCGAGAGTATCCGTAGTGGAGGTCTGGCACCGCTGGTTGGGGTTGTGGGGTGTGAGTATGTCGGAAGGGTGAAGGAACTACTGGAATGCCCGGGCATTGACCTAGATCTTAGAGATGGCGACGGACGCTCGCCACCCTCTCTCGCTGCTGAGGCTGGCTGTTAGGAAGTTCTGAGGGTGTTGTCGAATGGTGCGAAGGCTGACCCGAACCCGGCAGAAGGAGATAGACTGATACCGCTTTCCCGGGCTGCTGCAGGCTGGTAGGGTCGGGTAGTGGAGACGATTCAGCAATAAGCTAATTGACTGCAGGTCACATTCCCGGATTTCCCCAAAAAACATACTTGATACAAAGTGCGGTCGCTGGATACCCGAGTGGTTGCCTCTGTGGTTGCCGCTTGGCACTTTTGTTTACCTTGTCACACGTGACTCCTGTGAATATCTATCGGCGGCGCTTGTAATCTTTCAGACCCACCTCCGTTCACCCCCCCCCCAACACTATCTTTTGCCAACAAAATTACCAAATGCCGGCCACAAACCCATCAACTCGAGGCCAGGATGGGCCGGGGTTCGGGCTTAGTGGCACGGCTAAGCGGGCGCTGGGGCATAGTGGTGCGAGGCTCGAGCAGCAGGACCAGGAAAACAGCCACTCGGGCTACCCAGGCGCGAAAGAAATCCCTAATAGTAAAAGTATTAGCCAAGCGCTCAAGCATGTGATAATAAACCAACGAAAAGGCTTGCGAAAAATGTATGGCGAGACTGAAGCGGAGCTGGATGAAAGTTTGAAAACGCCAATCAAAAAGGGAGGAGATGGCGCGGAGGTTGCTCATGGAGATGGGGTGTAACGGTGGGGCGGCGATAGATTTAACCGTGTTGACACTTTATGATGTGGCCATCTTAATCAGTATGTTCTAGTGCTAGAGTTTATTCCTTAGGGCTTGTTTTGAATAGTTGAAATGGATGGATAGATGACTCCGATTCCATGATCTACGAGGAAAGGGGCGCAAGGAAGCAGACCCTTATACAGTTTGTCGACCACATCACGGAAATCTATTCGATGGCAAATGAATCCGGCATCCTTGCTCTAACCTTCATGAACCGCGGGGGGGGTCGACAAAACTGGACGGGGAAGTCGCAAGAATACCTGGATCACCACAGCTATGGCGGGGTGAGAAGGATAGGAACGGCGGTTAAGAGGAGGATCCTGGATAAATTTGTGATTGGAAATCCTAATCAGACCAAGCCCTTGCTAGTGTTGATTGTCACTGATGGCGCAGTATGTCTCTCTCCTAACATTTCTAAGGCTCTATAATAACAATTGGAAAACAGGTTGAAGGTGAGAGAAAAGGTCATCTAAAAAATGTCATTCGGGACTGTGTCAACGAACGTGAAGCTGCTGGCAAGGGGCTCGATGGTCAGTTAGCCGTGAGGGTTTGATGACCCACTTTCACTCCAATACTTATACCAGGTTCACAGCCGTAGCATTCCAATTCTCATGCATCGGAAATGATCCCCGTGCAGCACAGCTATTGATAGACCTGGAACAAGATCCACATGTTCGGGAATACATTGACGTGTTCCTGGTCGGATCCGATCTCGAACGCCAGTTTCCCGATAAGTGGTCCATGGTATGTTATAATCTGCCATTTTCCAAGCTCACAATTTTTAAATGGAAGCCAACTGTAGTCCTATTAACATGAAGATAGGCTAGGAAGGTATTAGGGCTTGGCAGTACGGAGAATGAGCAGAGAGGCCAGGAGAGGAGCGACTCAGACTACTCGGGCGGGGAAAATAAGCCCACCGAAAAAGAGAGGAATGCGGATGACCCAAAACTAGCAATAGTAAACCCAGCAGAAGAAGAGCCAGTTGCAGGAGGGCTAAGGGAGAGCCTAATCTTTACCTGCGAAAAGATTAGTAAGAGGCTAACGGATTTGATACCAAACCACTGAGGGGGCTTGCAAAATATGTACGGCAAGACGCAAGACGAGTTGGATAAAAGCCTAGAGGATCCAATCAGGAGGGGAGAAGAAATGGCGAGAAAGTTGATTACAGAGATGGAGTGCGGTGTCGAAATGGCGAAAGATTTAACTGTGCTGACGCTCTACGATCTGGCCATCCTAATCGGTATTTTCCGGTGCTAGTGCACATTCCTTAGGGCTTGTTTTGCTAATTGTTGGATGGATGGGTAGGCGATTCCGATTCCATAATTAGCGAGGAAGGTGGGCAAAGGAAAGATGCCCTGATACAGTTCGTCGACCACATCACAGAAATCTATTCGATGGCAAATGGGTCCGGCGTCCTTGCTATGCGCTTCATGAACGCTAAAGGAGGCAAAAAGAACCGGGTCGGTAAGTCTAAAGACTATCTGGATCTCCACAGCTATGGCGGTGTGAGAAGAATAGGAACGGAGCTCAAGAAGAAGATTCTGGATATATTTGTGATCGGAAAGTCCCATCAGAAAAAACCCTTACTAGTGCTAATTGTCACTGATGGCGCAGTATGCTTTTCTCCTAAGAATTTTAATGCTATATAATAACCACTAGAAAACAGGTTGAAGGCGAGAAAAAAGGCCACCTGAAGAATGTTATCCGGGACTGTGTGAAGGAGCGTGAAGGAGCCGGCAAAGGGTTTGATGGTTAGTCTGTCCTTGGGTTTTGGTTGGTGGCATACTTTTGCTCCAATACTTACAGTGGGTTCACAGCTGTATGCTTCCAATTCTCACGCATTGGGAGCGATCCCGGTGCAGTCAAGTTATTGGAAAACCTTGACGGAGATGAAAGCCTCGGAAAATACATTGACGTGTTGCCAGTCGAATTCGATCTTGAACACCAGTGGGAAGATAAGTGGTTTATAGTATGTCATAACCTGCTCTTCTCCGAGTCCATTGGTTTAAAGCGGGAACCCTACTGACTTATATCTATTATTGAAAAATAGTTACCAAAGATCTTGCTCGGTGCAATTTTACCTGATGTAAGGACTCCCTACCTCATCGCATCAATTCCCCAACTCTGCAACTTGTTAACAATGGAAAACAGTGGGATAGTCAAGATGCCTATAAGTATAAGGCCGAAGAGAACCTCCTAGTGGATGATTCCGACCAGGAGTCTGAAGGCAGCTGGGAGGATTCAGATTAACTTGATCTTGATGCGGAGGTTTCTGGCACCGCATCTTGAGCGGACGTTTTTTAAATTTACATGAGGTGGGCGCGTGATAGTTTGGCCACTTATTTTGGTTGTTACGGGATTCTTGCTTTCTTTTTATGGGCTGTGGCTCCTCGGGTGTGGGGAGCTCCGAGGGGATGCTCACTTCTCCTTTTGCCTCGGCCCGGGTGTATAGGCCTGAAAGTTGAAGAAAAACTGGAATTTTTTTTTCCGATCCAAATGTGAATTTTCTGGTATGATAGGCTTCTATAATACCTATGGTTCGGTACGTGGTTCCGTACTAACAGGTGTATGAAAACGCAAGGTTTCATCTACCATTTTACCATTTCTAACAGGGCGATTTGATTTCAGCAAGAATAAGCCGCACTCCCTCGGAATTTTCCATCTCAGATTAGGTATTAATAGTAATCTCCAGTAACACTCTTAAAACAAAACATAGAGCCGCAAAAGACTTTCACACAATATCACTCGGAGTCTACTTCAGCTAACTTGTTGAAATCCTAGGAGAGATATCGACAAGCAAGAGAGGAAAATGGGATTGAAGAATTGCTTGATTAACTATAGTGCTCGGGGGGGTTGCTATATACCCGAGTACCCCTATTGTAGCAGTCCATATTGAGAGCCCCTCAGACCTCTCAACGCTAGTTCACTAGCTCGCCTGCCAAGCATCGTGAGCTTCACAATACTAGAATAATACAGTATGATATCCGCATATTCCAACATAACTTGTTGAAATAGTACTTCGGGATATGTACTGTATATACTTTCTACGTCTTGGGGCACGACATAGCCAACCAACATTCCTTAATCTCAGTTTTAAACTTCATTCAACTCATCCTATTTATTTCCTCCAACCGCCCGTCAAAAACTCCTTTTACACCCGTGGGAAAGAAAGAAAGAATTGCGACACGAGATATCAACCTCTTCCGGGAAAAGACGACGCAAGCATAGTCCGTGAACAGTGCAGGCCTCACCCCACTAGCTGAAGCTATATAATATACAGCACAGGCACTATATGTACTTCAGGACAAGTGAAAAGATATCCAAAAAATCTCGAAACAAAATCCCACCCACCATGATAAACACCCCATCCACTTCCTCCTTTCTAACTAACTAAACCCCAACATAAAGATATTAATAAAAATGCCATTGGACCCACGTAGAAGAAGAAGAGCACAAACACACCACCCTACCATCCCCCCATCACTACACCTACCACGCACCAAGAAATCCATCATCCCCGCCAGAAACCGACTCCGCAAAACTAACCCAAAAACCAGAACAACCATCGGAAAAACCCCACCTTCCAAGAGGAGGTCTACAAATACCCCCCCCCTTCTCCCCCCGCTCTTCCAATTCACCACCCCACCATCCCTAAACAAACCCCCAAACCACGATAACGAAACTATCCTCTTCCTTCCTTTCTTACTGCGCTTGCTTACCCCCCCGCTATTCCCCTCCACCCTGTCCCTCCCGCAAAATTATATCACACCAATCCACAAAGAACAGTCTAGTCCAGTCCTCCCGCTTACCCACTCCCTCATCCACCCCTCCATTTATTTATTCATCTATTTCCATAAAATAATCCTAGAACCACGCCACACCACCACCACAGCCACACTCATCCACCGCACACTACAAATCCACCGCTGCATCGTCAACAGATCAATAATTATTATGATATGATACTACAACAAACACCCGAGTAAGTTAACCATGGGACCCCCTAAGCAGCAGTGATACTAGCACTCAACAGCAGGATGAAAAAAAATTAAAAATAAAATAACAGCGGAAATGAATCCCGCCCGCCCCGTACGCCCTTTCTCGATTCTTGCAAAGGGGGGGGGGTTCTGTGGGATTACGGTATCCTACAGTTGCAGTGAGTGATATTCCATGATATAATACTCCCCACGACGCCACCGCCCGCTACTGCACTATACAAGTGGAGATTTTATTTCCCGGAAGCGATGGCGTATCTAGCGTATGGTACAGTATAATTCGCAGAATAAAAGCCAAGATATGGAGGGGGAAAAAAAAAGAGGAGGAAGAAGTATGTGAAACCAGAATATGTTACAAAGCGGTCAATCGGTATTTCTATCTAGTGATTGATTTTTTCAGAAACTGTCCCCCCGCCTTTCTTGTTATCCATGCACATCAATCAGTCAATCGTACCAAATTTAATCAACCAGCAAAGAGGAAAAAATGTATGTAAAAATAAAATAAAAATGAAAGAAGGAATTTTTTGTATAGCAAAAACGCCTAAAACATAGCCTCCCTAACCCCTATGCGCGGGCCTCCACCACCCCCGTAAACTCAAACCAGACGTAGCGCTCAGAGAGCCTGACGTCGCATAACCGGACGCCGACCACGTCGCCAACCAGGACTTTGCCCTCGTCGCGCTTATCCGCAAAGCGCATCTTGGCCGTAAGTCCCAACTCGCGGACAATGCCAGTACACGGCGTGGGAAAGCAATGCTTTTCCATCACCAGGAAGCTGAGCTTCTTCGGGAATGTATAATTCTCTAATCCAATCTCCCAAGCGCGCTTTATGGCAATAGCGGACCAGAGGCGGTTGGCCTCCTTCGCGACATGCTTTGCTGTCTGTTCCGTCCGCTGGATGTCATTCAGTATTGGTTCTAGATCCGAGGTAGTCTTGGGTGGCTGTTTTAGCAGAACGGATTGCATCTGGTATTGCGCAAGCATGTCCGAGTATCGACGCAGTGGACTCGTAGTTTTCGTGTAACCGGTTGGCAAGCCCATGAGCATGTGCGGTCCTGGCTTGGCTTGGAGGCGGGTTTGTCCCAGGAGCATCAGCCAGCGGATTGTCGAATCGAAGGGTGGGCGACCGAGGTCTGTGCGAGCGGGTAATACTTTTTCTTCAATAGCTTTGACGACTTCTGGACGCCGGTAGTCGTACTCCATTACGCGGTATGGCATTGCGAGCCCGCGCTCGCGAGACCAGATGGATGCGACGTTGTTTGCTAGCGACATCATCTCTGACACCATCAATTGGGAGTCTCGAAGCTCGAGGTCCATTGAATCGGTCACTGTCAGGTGCACCGCTGGATGACCACGGTAGAGAACAGGGTAGCTAGAGTTGTAAGGGTGGTTTTGAGAGCCGAGGCCATTGTACACCTCTACTTTCAGGCCCATGGAGGCAGCTGTGATTAACCCACCCCTGGTTCTGCGACGGCGCACGGTGAGGGCTATGTCCCGGAGCTTCCTTAAATCGCGGAGCTGCCGGGGAGTAAACGTCTTTGCCTCCCGTGTGACTCTCTGGCTCTTTGGGAACTTGCCAATCGTTATGTCTGCCTTGAATTCGACAGTTTTATAGCTGCCTAGGGCGAGGTCTACCGCGTCGTATGTCGTCCTTCGCACGTGCCGAACGAAGCCTGCTTGGATATTGTAGTCGAGGATCTCGCCTTGGTCATTGACTTTTATGCTTATGGACATTACTGGTTTGTTTGGGGCCACCCCTAAGAATACTCCGGTGATTGCTGCGGGAAACATGCTGTAGAATTTATCAGGCAGGTAATGTGCCGTGGCTCTCCGCATTGCAATCTCAGTGACCCAGTGGTCTTCCGGTATGAATGCTGCGGGGTTTGCGATGTGAACGTGTACCCAATTCTCAGTATCAGATACTCTCTCTAAAGAAATCCCATCGTCAATCTCATATGCGTCAGGGTCATCGATGGTGAACACTTCCATGTCCCCCCAGTCTTTCCTAACAGCGTGCATGACATCCTCGAACCCTAAAGTCTGGATTGTGTCCTCCCGAACCAAAAGCTGGAGCTTGTTTTCATCCTCGTCTCCAACTTTGGACCTACCGAGTCCTGGAAGCTCCAAGCCGGATTGATGCAAGCTGGTGTTCTCCCACTTGCTCCAGGCACCAATCTCTCTCAAAAAGGTATCCGCCGTGAGCGCATCTAGAACTTCACCATATCTATTCGTAGCTCTCAAAATCACCGGGGCAAGTCCATCAATTGGAGTCTTTTGCAGGCCGTATTTGAGAACTCTGGCTTTCACATACTCGATGAAAAACTTGTCGTTCTCGTCCCATTCGAGCTCCTTAATCTCCACTATTTCAACCAACGACCTACCCTTCTTCCTCCTACCCGTCAGAACTTCTTTCTCGTACTCCCGGCTCAGGTCAATCAGGTAATTCGCCTTCTCAATGAACTTTGCCATGATTTTCCGCCCGGTGTCTTCTGCAGTCATTCGTCCGGACTTACCGGTAGATTGTTGCTCGTCAGCAGTCTTCCTGATCAACTTCGTCACGGAGTCAATCATTCTGACATCCTTCTTGCTCCGGACCCTAAAGAGGTTCGTGGCTCTGTGCATACCCCTGTCCCCCATGAAGTGCAAGCCATCGCCCATGAGAGCGGTGTGCACAGCGTAAAGCATTTCCTTAGAATTTGGATCATAGTTTTTGCCAAAGGCCATCTTTGTCGCTTGGGATAAGGTGATACTTCGCTCTTCGGTCTCATCAGCCCATTTTGCATAAATTCCGTCAAAATCAGGCCGGTATTCCGCGTACAGTCTCGCTGCGGCCCCTTCAAATCGGCGGACGGGGTCCAGTATTTCCCCCGTGATACTTCTCGGGGCGGCGACATCATCGAGGTCAGCCGGCGGCTCACAATGTTTATTCACCGCCTCGCGTTGTTTATTCATCGCCTCGACCATCTGGTCGTAATACAAAATGAATCTCTCGACCTTAGCCTTTGGAATAAAACCCGGGACAGAGAATGTGATTCGGGGGAGCTGGCGTTGGACGATATTCCCGCTTGTCATTAGAAAGTCTGATGTTGGTTTACCACCGGGTGTGGGTCTGAGATAAAGCCCCAATTCCGCTTGACTGCCGCTCCTAGAATACCTGTCAGCCCTCGCGCGCCCGGGAGACAGATTTGAGGGTTTAAAATCCATCACTCACCGAACCTCACTTAGATCTCCAATCTCCAGCGGCTTCGCTGCGCTCGCGTCCAAGAAATCGTACATATCCCCGAGGCCCTCCCAGTTATGCCCAAGAGTATCATCTGTTGAATCCACACTTGGAACCACTTCCGGTGAGAGATCTTTCAACACAGCATTAAGGCCAATCCCCTCCAGAACATTCCTCTGAAGTGTTTCTTCCGCTTCAAACCTCTCCCTGATTGTCTTGAAAATTTGAGGTGGCCCCATAGGCACACCAGGCATATAACTACTAGGCCGAGGCGCCACAGTGGAATATCCCCGCGCTCCACCAAAGCGAATAGACCTATGCGCCGGAAAGGGGTGCGTCGGCGGGGCTTTCCACTCGACTTTCCGAATGATTGGTCGCCCAAGCGGGTTTACCCCCAAACACCTCATGGCCAGGATGATTGCCCTCTGGTGCTGCTGGAATATCCCCTGAATCACTCGCACCCGGGTGTCGCGCCGCGTAGTGTACCTATCCTTCCCGTAAAACGGGATCTCGGGACCTCCGCCACTCCCTCCGATTGGTATGCTGGTTAGCGACTCTGTGTTTCGATAGATCCTATCCAGGAGCTTTTCATACGCTTCCAAAGCAAGTTCAGCTTGGCTCCATTTTCGCCTCACAAGGTGTTTAATCCCCAGATCCGCCAAACCAAGGAATGAGCCAAAACACTGGGATATCTTCTGAAGTACCTGAAGCCGGGGTAGATGATGAGTCTTGCTGAGCGCCGAGTATTCGACAATGTCCCGATCCTTGGGCGTGTTCAGAAAAGCTTTTATGTTGGCGTCATTCCGGTCCGAGCAGAGAAGGGCATTTCTTAACATAAAATTTGCAAAGCCCCCTGTCTGTCCAGGCGCTCCACTTTTATCGTCCACCCCCCGGCCAGAGAGATAATCAAGATACTTCTCCAGCTGAAAGATCACCCTCTGTCCCATGCTGGTCACTTCGGTCAGAGCGTCCATTCGAGATAGCACGCGGTCCTCCCCCCTCCAAGTCTCGAATTTAACGCCCTCACCCTCAGGGGATTCGATGATCCGCCTAACGTTACGGAAATACCGGGAAGACTCCACCGTGTCTTTGAGGACGGTCGAATCCTTATAATACGAGCGCTGGGTCTTCTTCAATATTCCCTGCACAAGTTCCAATTCCGAAGTAGGCTGCCCCCCCAAGCACTTCTGGGTATGCCAATAGCTGTGCATCTCCCTCGCCATCAACTTAGTCATCTCGATGCCCAAGTCTCTAGTGAGCGGCGATTCCCCCTTCAGAGTCCGCTTGTGCTCATTCTTCCAAAAGTTCCATTCCTCAACCATGCACTCCGGACTAATGTACACCATGTAGCCCGCGCCCCCCCCCCCAATTCTCACCAACAGACCGTCCAAATTGGCGCGAGCAGGATCCACATCATTCTCAACTATGGAAACGGGTATTCGGTGGATCTGGGATATTACTAGAACGCTCTCGGCCGCGATTCTTCGAACGGTAAAATTACTCACCCGCCGCTCCTGCTCTGCCGGAGACTCGAGTGGACGATTTAGTCGGCGGATGGTCGGCAGATAATGGGAATGGACCCGCCGGAAAACAGGGGGGTGCTCAATCCAAACCTTTCTCAACCCAAGCTCCGTATTCGTATCTCCGGAATGAGCATCATCCCTCCGCTCCCCCACCGCTTCTCCCGGAGGCGTCGAACTCTGCTCTCGGTCCGGTCGAGGGGCTTCGGGCGTCTCGTCAAAGGTGCTAGTCACATCAGAAAGAAGCGGTAACGGTTCCGATTCCGAGAAGGTAGGGGCAGGCGGGGAATCGGTGGGAGTAGAATTGCGTCTATAGAATGAATTGGCAAACGCCCTCCTGCTAGACCCCGCTATCAGAACATGGGGCTCAATGGACCGCCGGAGAAGAGAAACAAGCACTGGCGTCTGCTTGCGTAGGATATTAGGGAGCGGCATCACCGTCGGGGACGAATTGAACGAGTGATGAATTGAGGTGGAAGAACAAAAGGATTTTTGAAATGGATGTCTGGGGAAAGTTTTGTTTTGAAACCAAGCCCCGGCGTCATGGTGGAAAAACTTTCGCCAAGACTACTAGTATACCTAATAAACCCTAACCCTGTGCTTAGTTAGCCTCGAGCCTCAAGTTCTAATAATACGAGTATTAAGTTATATCGTGCAGTATTGACTGGAGCACCCGCTTACGATACAAGGTAACTTATCATATTTAGGAATCCCTCGGAAAGCGGATTTGGGAGAAATGATTTCTCAAAAAGAATCGGCATTATTTCACAATCCAACCACATCCACGTCCCCACGGCATATATCGGGTCACGATCCAGAATCGCAACTCATGGCCAAACGTTCTCATCAATAATCGTTCACCGCGTATTGGCAAAAAGAGGGAAAAAAAAACCGCAACATCTAATATATATAGAAGAATGGATATAAAAAGCCAGCCAAAACACCACCCAGCATGAATGCACGAAGCAAGCAAAAAAGAGGAGAGAACTAAAGCAAGAATTCGAATCAATTATAAAGCCCCTCCGGAAACTTCACCAACTCTTCTATGTCCTCGCCGATATCCAAGTGGTGTATCGGCGGCCTAGCTAGGAGGTCTGAACGAACGCCGTAGCGCATGGAATGTGTAAAGGTCCGCGAGATCTCGAGACCTGAGGAGGTGGAACCGGAGTTCCCGAGGCGCTCGACGAGCGCTGGGACGTGTTAGTAGAGAATACTACGGAGTTTGTAAGGGTGGAGGGCATACGTCTAAGCAATCGCGCAGTAGAAAGGTAAGAATCATCCTTGCAAAACACAGAATTCGCAGAGTAAAGGACGAATATCCCGCATACGAGTTGCGCACCAAGGATAGACCCTAGGGTCAAGCTCTGCATCATCGTCCACGCAAACTCGTCAGAACCCAAGAAACCTCCTCATTCGTTCATTCCAGGACGAGGAGAACAAACCACGTAGAACCAATTCACAGACAAACTGACCCCAGGTCTCGACTGCATACCCACCGCCTCAACCGACGGCCCATAAATATCGTAGGCGGCAATAACCCCGACAGCATACTTCCCCACAATCAACTCGGCGAGGGAGGTAGAATCCTCCAGCCTGCGTCCCCAGGTTGAGCCACTCGCATATCGAACGAACTGGCGTGAGGAGCTGTCGACATACCCGTCGAGCGCGATGGCGCCGGCAGCCACCTGTGCGGTCTTGTCAGGCATGCTGTGGAAAGGTTGGAGCGGGTCCGCGTTCTCCACCTGGGAGATGGTTATGGTGCAATTGAAGAAAGAGCCGGTTTGAGAAGGAGGGTCCCATCTGTCATCCACCCATTGGAATATGTAGATGCGACTACACCGCGGGCCACAGATCTGTTCGCCAGCGAGGCGCGCGTTGGGGTTTACATAGGTTCTGGAAGGGCTAGATGTCAACTCTGGGATGGGAAGTTAAGGAAGATGCTACTAACGTTGCACGGGGACCCCAATCCTAAACCAACCCAAATGCACGGATTAACCCATGCAAGCCACGAAATAGCAAGGGACAACAAACCTGCATCCAATCAATTACCTCGTGTTCTCCGCCCACAGATATTGTCACCTCGGGAGGGTTCCCAGTGCCGTTTTGCCCCCCTACAATCGGGTGATATTCACAATGCGGCGTGACGGTCACTGAGCGACCCGTCTTCGTCATTCGCACACTGTTCGCCCCCGGGCCTCCCATATAATAGAACTCTCGGAACTATCACCCCCAAAAATGGCTCGAATAAGTACGAAGATTACAAATTTCGGAAAAAGCTTGGTTCCCCACATGGTATTTCCACTCCGTAGAATTCTCATCTGAGAGCTCGAGGTAAGTATAATCTCCGTAATCGGGCGAGCCAGGTGTTCCGTAAGGGAAAAAGGTCGCGACTAAATCACATCCGTTAGCCAGGTCTGCAGGGATAAAGCTTCCACGATAGGGCAAATCCTTACTATCCCCATAGAGATGGGCCGTAGACTGTTGTTCACTCCATGCCGGCTGCACATCCCTACTTTCTGGATAAAAGTTTGTCATATCCGTGATGTTAACAACACCATAGGTATACTGTACCACGCCGTCGCTCTCCATATTGTAAGATAGACCCAACAAGGCTACTCCTATTTGCGCCCCCTAATGATAACATAATCAGCCCAAGCGGGTGAGAGGGGCGGAAGCGCTTCGGTGCATACAATTCCCACCAATATCCAAGCAAAGCAAGCAAGAAATAGGAGTGGCCGCCCGGCAGAAATCCGCATCAATTCCAAGACACTCTGGAAGCTGGAGAGGTTGAGAATGAGGTCGACCTGACACCCAAAATTAAACACCTAGATCAATGACATTAGGGGCGCAAATGTCATCAACCAACCTCTCTAAGCGTAAACTTCCTCGAAGCCAGAATCTTCCACCTCATCACACTAGCCATAGCTTTAAACGATGACTACGAAAAGCCCCACACATGTCAGTCCCACTCCACCAACCCCAAAAACAGAGCCAACGCTACTCCTCCCAAGGAAGACTGACAATTATGTTCATGCTCAAGATCAACGAGATGCCAATGTATATGGCATTAAACACCCGCTTCTCTATCTTTGAAAGCACCAGCTTGTCCTGGTAAACCTTGAACGCAGAGATCGTGCCCGCGCACGCTAAAAAACTGAGAATGAACCTCGCGGTAAACTTAGCTAGCAACCTCCACGCCTGGCTCGGAAAGAAGAAATCTCTTGCGAGCATCTTCTGGTCTCCCGTCGATAGGAATGAGTACTTTGTTTGCAGGGCATCCGGACTGAAGCCACCGGGACTGAACAACATTTCGTGGGACTCCCGGGGCAGCCCGGGGGAGGGCCCCGGGGAAGCGGCGTGAATGGAGGAGTAGTCCTGGCTGTAGCGTGAGTAGCCCGCCGTCCGGCCGTCATAGGGATCACTCGAGGCGAGCGGGCTAAAGTAGGCTGTCTGTTGTTGGCGGTGGAATGCCATGATAATATTATGATACCCGAAAAGGCACAAAAGGACCAACACTCAATTCCCACAAGTCTGGAAGGCAGGCGAAGGGGGGGAAAGAAAGGAAAGGCAAGAGAAGGGGCAGAATCAGTAGCTTAAGACTCAAAAGTGCCCCCCCTCCTTCCGCAGAATCCTGCCGCACCACAATGGCTAGTACGGAAAGAGAAAAACACAAATAAGGTGGTACAGTAGGGTACTCGAGTACCAGGGCCTCCCTATCTGTCATCCCGGGTCACGCTCTGGCGTTACACAATCCTGGCGATATTATGTACGAGTACCTTAGTTGCTCTTCAAGGAGTGATCACTCGCTGTGGCATCCAGTGCTACTGTATATCCAGAACACCGGTATCAGTGCGAGACCGCCTGTGTTAGACCAGCGGTGAAATAAAAAATAAATCCCCAGAAAAAATATCTCCTCCTCCTCCATCATCAAGATATGGGAAAGCGTCCTACCTTCGCGCTTAGTAACAGAAATAGGGAGAACAGAGTTCAGTGGAAAGGTATATAATAATCGAGCCACTGATGGACTGGGAGTCAAGGTCAAATGTGTTACCGTATCGTACTGGAGGAGGGTATTACGAGTGCTAGGACCCCCCCCCAAGTGCCGTCGCACGCTACAATTCTTACACTATTTTTGTTCACAAAGTCAGGTGCATCATTCACCCCCGGCTCCGTCTTACTGCCACAATTATCCTACCAAAAGTGGACGCCCCCAGCGGTTAGACTAATACGGTAGTAAGAGGATCCACCCAAGCTACCGTATCTTCTTGTATGAGTCGGAATAGCGCTAGTGAGGATTTTCTTGAACCTACCCAATCGTCACCCTCGATATGTTTAAACTGTGACGACTTGGCGTTTTTCGTGCCTTCCTATTGGTTCGGTTGCCTTAGTTCTCTTTAGCGCCATTCCGACTCATACAAGAAGATACGGTAGTGGTATTTTTATTTATTTTTTGCATGATGCTGTATTACATGCCATAGATTGGTAACAGCATTTGCAAAGAAAGGGGGAACAAGTAATGTTGAATGGTTGGCTGGCCGGCAGGCTGGGGGGTTGGCAAGCTGCGGCTAATTTTCGAGAAACAACTCCCGAGGCACCTTCAAATTCCAGGATCGGAGGCACCCAAGTATTTGAAGGAGTAAAGTTACCGGAATGCTACCAAAAAACCTTATGGATACAAGCTTTCCATGGGAAGGCCGGTTAGAGTTTTCCGTACATTGCTAGTGATACCGTACGGTACGGCGGTTATCCCCGCTACTCTAATACTCGAGTACTGGTACCATGAATACCACGTACATGTAGTGGGATTCTCCAAAGAGCTCCTGGCAGGGGCCCGCCTCAAGGCACGGTCGGGTAAAAGTGGCCATGTCTTGCGTGCCCGCGAAAGCTGTCGAATTCTGACTCAAAAATGGGATCGCGGGGCGGGAAGCCCACTAGCTGCCCCTAGACCCTCACCTATGGCGAACCCATCCATGTCGAGCCCGGCGGCACGGGGCCGATTATCTCGACGAGGCGGGTATCATACAATACCCGAGAAGGCGCTGTCTTGATTTCCTACAAGTAAATCCAAGTCAATCGATGAAGCATCTCGCCGATATTGTACCAACGTTAAATTAAGTTCACCCTTTAACAATTAGGCTCTAGGAAGCTGCTCAGCAATAGTCGATTATCGGTTATCAGGCACGCCACATCGTTACCGGTAACCGCAATTCAATCGTCGCTGAGATTTACACGTCCATCCCAGGCCTATCCCTCGATACTCCTTCCGTCGTAGCCTTATCCGGCCTTCTACCCAAACGCCAAGCCGATAGGTAGAAAGGGGCAGAAAGCTTATCAATCCAAATATCACATCCCCTTCGTATTGCGTAAAAAGCCGAGACCGCCGCAATGTGCTTCTACAATACGACACAGCACAAGGCGCGACGGGCTGTGGGCAACATTCACATCGGCCTTGTAGCCGTCCGTCAATATCACCCCGATACCGGCACCGTAGCACTGAGCAATCAGCAATCATGAAGCCAATCGATAAAAAAAAGCAGACACCATTTTTTAGCCTTTACGGAAAATACCGGTAGGGATACCGTATGATCCATCTGTTTATTCTTAGTGACACCACCAAAGAGGAGGGGGGAAAAACAAGCCTTTACGGCAACTCTGTTCCACCGGTACGATACCGTTGGTTGGTTCCTGTGCCCGAGCAGAAAGCAGCGGAACTCCATGCCAGAACAAGGGAAGGTCCTACTCGAGTACAACTCCTCCTGCGAGTCACGGAGGATGGTTGGCACATGAAGCATGTCAGGTTTCAGGCCGCGTGGTGCGGCGTGTCCCTCCTATCACTAATGCCGTGCTCGAGCACTGGGACTCCCACGAGAGGCGATCGCGAAAGCTGTGGGGGCCACTCACAACTTTCGTGATTCTGGAAGCACAAAGGACGCCTCCCGAGAGGAAGAGGAGTAACAGAGGCGGATGTCCTCGAGTAGGTACCGTACTAGTACGGGAGCGGACTCGAGCACAAAAGGACAGTACTCGTACCGTGCTGCCCCGTAAATTCTGGGTAAAACTCGACCGGCTGCCATGCTTCTTAAGGTAGCCCCCATTCCTCTTGAGGACTACCGTAACCGTGTGGCGAATTCGCTTTTCAAGGGATAGTAACTGCCATACAGGTAACAGTGGTGGGTCGAGTTTGCCCAGAATTTACGGGTACAAGTACTAGTACCCCCAGTCCCAGGAGCCCCAACACTTGAGCTCGAATTTGGCATGGACGGTTAGAAATTTTTGAACGCTGTAGCCGGGTACCGGCATCTCATGCCAGCAAGTACTGCGCGTCCAAGTACTTTGTGGTCCAAGACAGCGGAGTAGATTCCTCAGCCCAAGACTCCCTGCTCCGAGTTAATGCATACGGTAACCGTCTACTGTACGAGTAATGTGCTCGAGCAGACTTGGAAAGGGTGGAAATTGTGGAGGGCAAAGTGCACCTACAAGTGCAGCAAGCCAGACCTGTGTTGTATCGTTTTGTTGCATCGTGTTTACACCACAAGTTGGAGGCGTTCAGCGGCTTGGGATTTGGTGTCGAAAGCTCCCATCCTCCACTTTCAGCGCCGGCAATCCCTAGTCTATCCAGCGTCGCACCCTACCATCCCCCCACCTTCCATTCCAACACGGGGTCTCGCTCAAGATCCACCCGAGCAAACCTGGAGAGTTGATTCTTGCTGTTTCTCTTGTGTGTGTCCTCGATCAGATATTGCCGGTACCCGGCCAGGTCTCCGGAAATTCGACCACCAGTATGGAAAGTGCCCGTACGGTACTCGAGTACCGTATCGTATCGTCCCTGTAAATCACCCCCCCAAGGGGCAGGGGGAATTGACATCCCACCAAGGGCTTCTTATACATTCATCCCGCGGGTCATCTCAACACTGCCGCCTATTTGATGACCCATATTCCCCGAGCGGCGGTACTCGAGTACCGGTACGATACTGTGCTTGTATCACAGCCTACCAAGAGTGCCACCGAGTCTGAATCGGACCTTTGTCCATGGCGGGTCACCTACCATAACCCATTGACACGACTCATCACACCGACAGGTAACAGCGGGCACTTTTGTCACAGACACACCCCTCCAGCACATTCCATGCGGCGCGATTTACGAGAAGTCGACTTAAAAACTCGCGTGTCGCATTCGACTTTGACCACACCCGGTTCGAGGTTTGCCAAAAATCCACGCTTTGGTGCCCCGAACCCTCGAAAATTATATTAGCAGCCCTACCTTACCAGAATCAGCCCCTCCCAACAAACCCGACCGACCGCGCCCTCCGATCCTGGGAACTCTCATCGTTGGCCAGAGTGGGAAATACGGTGCTACTCATTCCTGTTTAAACTGCCGGTGCCTCAAATCTAATGCACCCATCTACATACTGTTACCGGTATTCTAGAGCGGTGCTCGATAACAACAGGTCACCCTTAATTTTCTTTCCCCATTTGGATCGATTTTTTCGACTCGAAATTACCCCCAATCTCGCAGTTCAATTCGATCAAGTACCGGTACCGGTACCCCAAATCACTCGATCCTAACCGCGCCGCATGCTACCCCTACCAGCGCACGATGAGCAGCCAATTTGCGAGTGATGGCATACATCTAGACGTTTCAAATACCTTCCGGAATTGGGGGGAATCCCATCGGGCCTCCAGATGGTAAAACCTCAGTCAATTGATCTGACACACGACGTAGGCCATGAACGCGGTTGGATAGGAGAGCTTTTGAAAGCCTAGGAAAAAGTGAGTGGTTGAGAGCGAAATCCGAGTGAGGGGCTGTGACAAGGAACGGAATGTCAGTTGCTGTTTGTTGAACATACCGTATGATGCCACTCTCCACTAATCATGTATAGTCTCCCACTTTCCACCCCTTCCTCTATTCCTCTCGCTGTCTTTCAGACCCTCACCTGGAGCGTTATCCCATGCAAAAGTTTTGGCCCCTCCATCTCCCCCTCACCCCGTTTCGATTCTCCATCACGGCATATTCGGATGAAGGTCCTAAACAGATATTCGCAGTGCCTCTCCTTCTATCCACAACCCGACGGAGACATACGTGTGGGAGAAGAAGGAGGTATATGTAACGATAATAGACCGATCTGTATGTCTTTATTGTAGATTACATATGATGCTCCCTTCCTTCCATCGAAACCAGGGCATCAAGTCAGATAACGGAATTTGTGACCTACCGTACCTTCCATATCTCTCCTCCGGTCCTATCCACCCTCGCTACACCATTTCACCACAAGATCAACTATCCCCCAATCCACAATTAGGATCTAACACGACCCTCCCTAACCCTCTTCAATCCCTCATTTCCCTTGTATCATATTATATCACCCGCTCTTTATTCCTATGATATCATACCTCCTCCCCTCTCAAAAAAATTACCCTCAGTCCTTCTGCTCAGCCAAGTATCATATACGAGGAAACTCACCCACCCCACCATCACCCCACTACCCGACAAACCCGCAGCGGAATCACCACGAAACACACCACACTTTATAAGAAATGCAAACAACACACCATCACCACCACCACTAGAAACCTAACCTACAAGCCATCTATAAAGTAACTATGGGGAGAATAAAACCCACCATATACCCCCCCCCCCCACTCCGTACCACAAAGGCTCGGATTCCCCACCTCTCTCCCATCTAGTCTAGTGCCGAACAGAACTATGACTGGCGACTTAACCGAACAGCTATACCAGAACACGGGCGGCAATAGGACCTCGTGTGGTAGAGGGCCGGAATACACCGAAATCGTAGGGTACAGTATACTTCTGCCGATATCCGAAACTTTGGCTTTAGATTTATTTATTTATTTATTTATTTGAAAAAAATGTGGCATGTCTGGAGGATAATATATACCCATTCTAGTTTTTTTATTTTATTTTTAAATCTTGAGTTTGGACGATGGAGATCTGTAAGCACCTGGACTGAGATACACAAGACGCTCAGGAGGCAAGTCATAATTCCCGCTGATGTAAGCTGATGTTTGTGTTGTGGAAGTCCTCCACCAGATGATTGTCTAAAGTGTCATATAGGGCACTGATGGTGCCGTTACAGTGACGGGCATCGTTTTTCTCAGACCCCGAGTTCCTATCCGCTTGACTGGTGTGACCGTGGAAAATGCTATGCTGCCCCTTGTCAATGTCTTGAACACGGCCTAAGATATAACACTATCATTAGTCAGTGAAACAGAAAACCCTCAGCCGGCGATTTGATTGATATACTGGAGTATGTATCATAGTTTTGAAATAACTTTCTCCGGAAATTCGAGCGAAAATGTCTTCTTGGATATCATACATCTTTGAATCATTTCACCGAATGCGAAATCGGTACGAAGCTATACAGCCCGAACGAAGCCAACATCCCTAAGCAGCCAGTTTTACCAATCCAATCCCGACCAGGGAAGACCAACGCAAAAGTACTTGAATGAAAAAGGGTGGGTCACAAGCGGAGGAAGGTATTGCGATGGACATCCAAACCCTTTTGCCATCACAGAAATACACTCTCAAACCTGAAGTTCCTTATGTATGTTCATTCCCTTATAGCATAAATTCGATCCCTATGTTGCGGAAGTAATAATCGGAGGGCAGGATAAAGCTACTATGATACTTGTCATAATATTATTATTATAATACTGATCGACCACTATTGGCGGGTATAGAAACGAGTGATTGTGTATGACGATGTCTTAGCACGTTTGACTTTGGTTAGTGGGGGCTTTTTTTTCTTTCCTCTTTTTCTTTCCTCTTTCTTTCTTTCTACGCAACGGGGTTGTATGGGTTTGGCTGTCATTTCGGGGGGGGAGGGTCTTATGGGTTCTTTTGGATTTTAGGGTTGGAGGCGCGGGGGTTATAGTAGTAGATCCTGCTTTAGTTTTGGGAATGTTTTGTGGAGTGTGATGGGTTGGGGTATGTACTGTACATAGGATGGAGAGGTTGAGTATCATGAATGCTTGGGCAGGGGTCTGGGGATGATTTTCTTTTTTTTTGCTTGTTTGGTTTCTGGGGTGTAAACTTGGATAAGGTGCTCAAGGGTATCGTGATGGATGCAGTTCTGATTCAGTGAAGAAGCGAATAATTAATTACAGATACGATGTATCGAATGGCTGAACGTGTGCAGAGCTCTTTGGTAACCACTCGGTACATGCCTCACGCCTAGAGCCACCAAGAGTACCCTGCCCAAGACTAAAATTAGTGGTTCCGGAGTACTTTGAAAGCGCCCACCTACTCTTTTATCTCCGCTTCAAATACAGATCCTCGTGACAGCCTAGACGGAGATTTCTAGGGCGGTGGACCGGAAAAGCCTGATTTATGGACTCGTTTATTCCATCTTGCTCCTTCAATATCCGAACAAGAGGGAGGGGATCGTAGACTTTTGCCTAGGGGCTGTGGTGGGGGCAGGTTCTGGTGTTGCGTTTAACGCCTTGCTGCTATTCCCGGCCCGAGGTTCCCCATGGCCCTGGGAAAGATAGGGAGGGGGAGATTAGTTATTGCCCAAGCTAGCTCAGCCCGTGAAGAAAAGAGTGGGTTTAGATGGACAATCAGACCTACGAGAGGTGTTGGGCTCAGCGGTTTCACTCTCCGGAGAGGGTCATACGAAGAAACCTGTGAGGGTACGAGGTTTGTGCCGGGGAATCGTCAAGATCCTGGGTAAAAGATGGTATCATACAATCGATGACGTTAATACTCGTCCAGAGGGCAATTTCTCCAGATAGAAGAGCGTTTATTTTAATTTTATAACAAGATCCCCAATGTCGCAGACTCGATCCAAGATCTGTCCAGGTGATGTCGGCCGATCTAATGGTTCCGCGGTTCGTTCCGGAAGTTTCTATATAATGTGTCAAGGGTACATTTTTTCTTAGAACGCCGTTAAGATATCGGGGCGGACGGAGTGACGGGGGTAGGGCACTGGGCGTGCAGAACGTATTCTGTGAGAATCCAAGTGTAACTGCGTCTTTTGGGTAGCACCGCTGGACGCTATTATAGGTTTTTAGAAACCCGGCATCTCCGATGGGGAATTTCATCTCACCATATCAGCACGCTTAAGTTTCGAGATGTTAATGACCGCTGAGCTCAGGCGGATCTTGCTTTGGAGAAGTGAAATTAAGGGCTTGGTGACGGTGGGTGGACGTGTTGAGATTGTTCACAAAATCGGGACGAGGGAACTCTAGGCTTTGGGGGAGGGCGAAGTGTCGGGAGATCTATCGTTTTCGTGACCTATATTCTGACAGGAGGTTATGCCACTCTTGGTGCCGTCGTTCCTGTGCGGTTCTGTAAGCATACTGTTCGCAATTAAAGGGGCTGATATGGTTTGTTGTTGAGAGCACTTGCGAGTGTTCTCATCATCTCTATTACCGTTGCTCGACACCTTACATCTAGGGCTGCAATGACCCAACCGACTTTCCGCTAAAGGTGCTCAGGAGAGAGATTTGTGCTAGCTTTTAGAGGCCTCTGCTGTTGGCAAAAGTCACCTTTCATGGAATCAGAAGTTTGAGAGTGCTCGTGTCGAGCTCCTAGATAGACGTCTCGATCAACCACACTCCCCTAGGCCTCTAAAGTTACCTATCGTGCCATGTTTCTCGTGTTTATTTCGCTATGGGTAAGCTACATCTCGAATGCTAAATAGTCCGGGAACATATACAGAGAAAACTTGCCGGGGCTGAGAACTATTACGGTCAAGGCGAACCCAATCCCTCCAGTACTGTACGGTACACTGTCTTTTGACTACCGCCAGTGCAAACACCCTCAACCTCTCTCACTCCGTCACTTCTTTGGACAGAATTGTGTCGTTGCATCATTGGATCCCAATTCCTTCCGGCCGCGTGAATCGAGTGATACCCCATGTTACAGAAGTTCCATGCACAGGTATTTCTCCGCAAGCACCTCCGAGCCAAACACGTATTGCCAATACCTCCCTAGAGCCTACACCAGGCATTAACTATCAACGCTGTCAATCAATCACCACTGGCAGACGCCGTATTCCGCGGAAATAGGGTTGGACCGTTTTTGACCTAGTTCCTTTGTCAAGTGCACAATGTCAAACAAATAAATGAATCAACGGGTGAGATTGGGCTTTGCGCTGTGATGTGTCACTGGTATGATAGCTCGCCGTATTGGATGCCTTCTTTTCAAAGATCCCCGTCTTCACTTTCACCTCAAGCCCGAAAACTCGAGGGCCATGGGAAGAAAGTCAACGTCAGCTAAACCCCATTTGGATGGATCTTCTCTTTTGTTTCCGCCCTTTGGAATGGAAAAGCATGGATCTGGTGGGAGGCTCGATCGGAAAGCACGATCGCATTGGGTAGTTTTGGAAGGGCTATTTTGGTCCGGGTTTGTTTGGCTGGAGGAAGGCTGGTCATGGTGGTTGGGTTTTTTGCATGGACGATGAGTAAAAATAGTGCACTCGAGGAGAGTGCAACATGGTGCATCGAAGGGTACGGGCTACCGCCACTGGCTGTGCACGTCAGAAGCTTGGTACGGTAGGAGAGCTGCTCTGCCCGGTCCCAATTCCGGCTTCCGTAGATAAGGGTGATTTGGAATGGTGGGGGTTCACGGCACAGGATGCATTGTCTGTTACCCACCAAAAAGTGTTTTTGTTGCTTTTCCACATCACTCACTATCCATGATGGATCAGATTAGGCAGAAGCTTGATATGATACCGTATTCTGAGTTTATGGTGCGCTGATGACCCCCGATAAGCCTTCTCTGCCAATTTCCAACCCTCGGTGGGCAGTGTCTTCCCGTGCAAGAATTTGAGGAACTCTGATTTGTCAGCACACAATTCCGTCTATTTTTTTTTTATATTTATTTTTATTCCGCATCATGATGCGTTCCTTGTGCCTTGCATTAGGTAAGAAAGGTGACAGGTACGAGTGCACATTTCTAAACGCGCTCTCCCCTCTCAGCTGCTCAGCTGAATACTGGGTTGCTGCCAATTCACCACACTTCCCTCCTTTCAGGCACCATGCAGCACGGACCCACCCAGCTGAATAACTCTAGGACCTATGATAATGGCAGATTCTCATCCTGAATGCCAAAGAAGTAGCCGTGCTGGAACAGTTCCCGTTCCTTGATACAGAAGACACATCTTCCATTGGGGCTAGCGAGTCGACACCGTTCCCCGCTCGAGATGTTCATTGAAGCAAACGCTGTACAAGTACCGGTACCGGTACAGCGGGGCTCTCCGCCCCGAGTGTGAGTACGGTAGTACGGTATCGCGGAACTAATCACCCATCTGGTGGCCTGTCGTGACCCCGTAGCACAGCATAGACACCGTACAACTGTTTGGGCTCATAGATGATCACTCGAGAAGATGGCCAAGTCTCGAATAAACGCTACTCTAGATCTAGAAGGATAAAGTATGATATCAACATATGCATTACAGTACCGGTATCGCGGGCTACCCATCGGCCATCTGCCGCCTTTCTAACCGATAGGGGGTCAACTACACGATGCAATTGCACTGCAGCCTACCGCGAAATCGCCTCGGGTGCGTTCGATAGCTGGAGCACGATAAAGGCACTCAGCCTTAGGGTCGAAAGTATGTTTCTTCTTCTTCGGGTGCCAAGTCTCGAATGGATCCGCCTGGTAGACTACGGTATGCAACTTGGGCAAGAAAATGCGAGAGACTGGAAAGAAAAATTCGCATCAATGTTTTCCCACCCCGGGGCTGAGTTCCTCTGTGGAGCGCAGTGGGGAAGAGTTTCAAAGAACTCAGGTTCTTTCTTAGTGTGACGTTGCACCGAGCGAGGTTTATTTTTAGTCAACACAGCCTCAAGGCCAAAGACCCGTTCCGTGAACTTCCACACATGGGATCTCTCGTCACGGACAGATGATTACCGTATGATGGGCGAGGACTATTATTGGAGGTGTCAAGACGAGAAAAAGAAACAAGCATCACAGTGAGCTAAACGGCGCTTGTGCAAGTATCATACCGGTACGAGTACTGTACTGGTACGGTACTCGAGCGCTGTGCGGTACACAATACGACACCGCATGTCCGAACCGCATGAAATAAGATCTGGGGGAATAGAGAAGCCTGACAGGAGGAATTTTGAGATGGGCCTTCCTCTCATGTGGTTCAATGGACCACGCGCCAGTAGAGTGGGGTGTCGCCTGGATGGTGAAAAGAGGGCGATAAAGGCCTTTTGTGTCAGTCAAGCTGGGCCAGGTGGTGGTTGATGATTATGTCTTTTGCTTTTTCGTTGTTGTATCAGACTGTGCTCATACGAGTATGGCACTGGGCTTCAACAGCGCATGATGGTGGTTCTCTTTTCTGGCGGGGGAGGTTTGAAGTTTCCTAGCCAATCAACTGTCCGACACCGTTTTTGTGATATTCTTATTTCTCTTGGCCTACAGCGCGGCTGCGGTGCTGGTTAGTCTACGGGCAGGCACTGCACCCCAGGGTTGCCTTTGGTTGTCTTGTCTTGGGGGCTTCTCTTGAGGGCTTCTCTCGATCTTCCTGCCCTACTGTACCGCCCTCCCGGGCAACTTGAATCCGGATAGTTCCAGTCAGCCTCCTCCTCCTCCTCCTCCGCAATAGCCTACTCCTTCGAGGGGATAAGGAAGGAGGAGACCTCCGGCATTCACTCACTGTATTCCCTGGCACCGATTGGGTTCATCTCCGGCTTTCTCGGTTGCTACCCTGCACTTGTACTCTTTTCTCTCTCTCTCCTCCTGCCTGCTTTGCTTCTCACCCAGAATCGTACCCGTGCAGCACCTCACGACACGCGACGACCTCAGAAGCCGGCCATCGACCAATCACGACGACGCGGACTCCCTTACCTTACCACGGTTTCTCTCGTTTTTATTTCCTTCTTTTTCTCTTCCGTGAAGGGTGTTTGCTTTCGTGTTGATCGAGGAGGGACCGAGCGGGTGCGCCCCAACTGATTGGAAGAGCGACAGGCGACTTGATTCCCATCCGTGAGCGAAAAGCCCACCAAGGGATCGGAAGCATTAATTCGTTAAACCCATCAATCGAGAATTTGAGACAACTAGCCAAGCGACACCAGCACAGCCTCCCGTCACCGCGCTTTCTCCCTGCAAAGCACTGGCGAAGAAGGGATAAACCCCCATCGACCATCACCACCGTGTCCGACATCACACCTTTTTTATTTTTCTCTCCCCTTGGGCTTGAAATTAACTTACCACCGAAAGCGTTAGGTCTGCGGTCCGTCGCTACTGCTTCCGTTGGCTGTCCTGACCCATCACTTCTCGCTTGTTTCTCTGGGGGGTGACCCCGATCGTCAGGGCTGAAGTGAAGGAGGTGAGGGGACTATTTTTAGTGGGGGGAGGGGTGGAAAGGTGAGCCAACTTGTAAAGAGTTCCATTGAACCCGTTCCTTTCAATGTCACGTCATTAGACCGAAGGGAGGCTCTTGGGAATGGACTGACCAATCTACCTTTGCCCTCGTTATCGTTCTTTTTTACACTTCAGGCACAGTACAGGAAAACGTTGTCACGATGTCGACGGAATCACCGTCGTCGTCGCTATCGTCACCGCCGCCTAGTGCCTCATCTACAAAATCGATACAAATTTCACTTTCCTCTCCACCCACTCTTGTTCTGCGTAGACCACGGCCAAAGTATACTTCTACACTTCACCGATCATCCTTATACTACTTGTTTCGTGCACCCTCCACCTCATATCCTTTCATGTTACTGCTCTTTACCATTGCCCTGTTCGCAGGCTCGGCACGTTCGGTGTTGATCAGTACTTTTGATAATTGCTTGGATGATGACACGATACGTTCACCGACCCGATTACAATTCCATCCGTTGGTGGTTGCAGCTGCGTTCGGTACCAAACGCCCGGACGTTTTACAGATCACCGTTTGGGGCAACGTTACGGGAGATAATTCTCTCCATTCTGGGAAGAGGCATCGGAGGGATTTGCGTGGGAGTGGTGAGAATTTCCGACCCGAGGTGCGGGATCGGGATCGGGAGGGCGATGGGGGGTGGCCTTGGCTGGAGGCACGCCAGGTGGATGGAAATGGAAGCATCCTCATCGACAAGCCAGGGACTTCGAATTGGGGTCTGGCAAACGTTCGAAATCCTACGTTCGACACCGATATTCCGTACAAAAATTCTGGTCGGATTGTGTTTCGGGATATGGATAAGCCGTGGCCGAAAGCTACAGTCCTCCAGCCCAACGTTCAGATAGCATCGTTTAACACGCCGGCTGGTCCAGTCTCGTTTTGTCAAGGTCCTGGGTATAGCAATGCAAGCGCGTTGTGTCCAATGGGTCCACCCAACAGAACTTTCTCTGACAGTGACGCGCATAATTTGACGGTTTTGATGAGGGATCTTCCCTCATTTTCTTGGGAGCACAATTTCACTTCTGGGTATAGCTTTGCTAGCATAGACATAACATTTACCATCACTTTGGGAGACACTGATAAGACCAGAGTTGGCTGCATTCATATTGAGACCACTCCGATGCTGGGAAAGTCTAATGATGCAGCCCTGACATGGGTTCCTGCAGGAATATTAGCTCTGGTTGCTCTTGGAACTATTCTTGCCGCAATGTTAAATCCCTGGGTCGGGACTACCGATATCTTCCGGTGGAGCAGCAACTTTGGAAGGGACGAGGATATGATACGATTGGTTACCCCGGGATTCGCCGATTGTCTCCAGTGGTTACAGTTTTTCGTCCTTACCGGTAGTCTGTCGCTTAGCTATCCCGGCTTTTACCAGCCTGTTGTTTCCAGAGTTGCCTGGAGTGCTTTGCTCTTCAATACTAGTTTCTTTTCCCATGACCCAATTAGTCAACAGAGGTGGGCTGGTGATGGCATTTACGCTCTTGATGCTACCGCATATGGATTTGAGAGAGTGGCTCAGGCTGTTGGATTGCAGACGGTCGATGATATATGGGTGTGCGTCATCGCATTCTTCGGTGTTGTGGCGACAGGAACAGTTGTTATGCCCCAGCTATGGTTTGCTGGCAAGTGGATTGTAAGAAGGGCCATGGGACATGAGGAGGGTGATTTGACTAACAAAAACCTGCCGTTCACTTTTGGTACGCAAAATAATGTGGGAGTTGTGGAGCGCGGCATGCTAATCATAACTTGGCTATGTTAGGAATGCTGAATCGTATCACATATACCTACTTCCTCGCCCCGGTATTGGCTGCCTCCACTTTTGTGCTTACTACTCCTGGTCGCGGTAGCAATACTATCGTCGCCCTAGCTGCAGCCCTAGTGTTTGTCATCATCGCAGTTGCTGTCCTGCTCACCATTCGCATCTGGAATCACAGGCCCCGGGCTAATCTATTTGATGACCTTTCTACCCTGCTCACGTTTGGGACATTCTACAACACCTATCGGGAGAAGAATCTCAAGTTTTTCATTATTCAATTATTCGTCAACATTGCCCGTGCGATTACTTTCGGAGCACTTCAACCAAGCGGGATTGCTCAGATTACCATCCTGGCCATTTGCGAGATTGTACTAATTCTTACAGTGTGCGGAATCAAACCCTATGCACCAGCAACATCCATGAATGCTTGGCAAACTATCTTTGCTGTCATTAGATTGTTGACCATCTTGCTTATGATGGCGTTTGTGCCCAGTATGGACGCCCAGGACGCGGCAAAGAGTTGGATAGGATATGTCATTCTTGTGATCCACGCCATGGTGCTCATATTTGGCTTCTTTTTCATGGCCGTCCAAACATTGTTAGAGTTATTTATTCGGGGATGTGGTGGTGCTGATGAAGGAGAGGCAGCCAGAGGAGGACTTGCTAAAGTAAGTGTTATCAAATTTTGTACCCGTTTCCCCAGCGTGCCCAGTTGTGACAAGGTGATTCCCACTGTTGTGATACCCGATCCAATCGAACTGTATCCACAGCCGCCACGGTTGGATTTGGAGGTATGACGGTATCCAACAGTGAACAGTGGTTTCATCTTATATTGCTTACTCTACAGAGGATGCGAGTGACTAGGAAGATTGGGCAAAGTTCCTAATCTTCATGTTTATAACCACCGTCACAGACTAATTTTATGCTTTATGATTACGTTTTGTTGGAGAGATTACTAAGAGTATTGTTTGCATCAAGGTTTTCGGAATGCGTCAACTTTCTCGTCGTAAACATAAGCAACATCGCGGTTCAGTCGACCCCAGCATCATCAATGTATCAACACACGAGCGTAAAATGCCATCCACGAATACTAGGTCTTCCGGAGGAAGTTCAGCTGTATTGCTCGGAGGTCCAGGAGTGCTTACGGGGGCGCCTGGAATGATGGACGTTGGTCCGGGTGATCGTCACCATAGTGGAAGCGGAAGTACCGGATTTACGCCTACAACACCCGGAGCTCACAACAGCTTTTCCTATATGGGTGTTGCTGCGGGGCCTCCGCTGGCGTTGGATACCACTGTAGCCGATCCGTATTATCGCCCACCGAGAGCAAAGGGAGGGACGTATGGCCCAAAGAACCCGGGTGGGGGTAGTGGGAGCGATAGTTATTCACCTGGGGCAAGGAGTAGAGGGAGTTGGGGTAGTGGGATGTGGGGGGCGGCGGATGCGACGGGCGAAGCGCAAAGGAGCTCGCAAGGGAGCCTCCCAAACGGACCCGAGGATCTGTGGAACCAAGGACCGGGCCCTGCCTCCGGGACTGGGACACCGCAAGGCGGCGCCATAGGAGGTTCCGGGGGATTGCTGGGGCCATTGGCGCACAGACATACAGATAGTTCACTTACGGCTGAGAGCGTTAGAAACAGCGCACCAATTGATTATGCGGTGAGAGAGATGGACGGTTACTATAGGGTGCGCGGACCTGCCCTTAACGATCAACCCGGTCGACGATTAGGCACCGGACCAGCGGATCCTACCGGGCCCGTCGCTGTAACAAAGGGCTGGCTTTGGAAACGTCTAGGCTGGGGATTTGGAGGACAGAAAGAACGAGGCTTCACTGTCGTCCGCAGTAGCCGTGCACCAGAAGAACACCTGGATGCCGAGCGAGAAGCCAAGGGTATAGGTATGGCCGTTACAAGCCAAACCCCACCAGTCCCCGATGACAGTGATGACAGCGACAGCGAAGATGATATCGGCGACGTGGAGGAAGCTGGAAAGCGCTCTAGGCGACAGAGGCGAAGAAAAGCTCCATCGCCAATGAGCCACTTGACTGGGCATAACCGTCGGAAGAGCTTATCACTCATCAGCCAAAACACAGATTCGGATTCAGAAGGCGACGGCGGGGGTGAAGCTGCAGGGCCTAGCTCAAGGATGTTAGAGAAGCAACCGGCTGCGGCCTATGACGGGTCTAATAACATCGAACTCCGGCACCAAGACAGTATCAAACCCCAAGTCCCGAGAAAGTCTTCTAAGCGAAAATCGGTGTCTTATTCAACGCCCTTGAACTCCAATCTTCCGGCTAATAACCGTTCGCCTCCACAACCGCCACCACTGCAGCAGCAACTATTGCGATCGACTAGTCCTCCCGACAGCCCGATCCAGACCCGCCTTATGCACCATCCTTACGACCCTCCGCCGCCGCTACGTCCATCACTACACCCTCGCCATCCCCAATACGATACACGAAACTTGACTCCCACACATCACAATAGTAGCCCTTCCGGCCGCCTCCCGTTCACTGCTGCCTCTTCTACACACGAGGGTCAGGAAAGTACGCACACGAGAAGTATTAGTACGAGTAGTAGCCTACTCCCACCACCACCGGAGATTACAGCTGATGATAACGCACTAAGCCGTCCGCCGTCGGTGGGTACCGTGCATCGGTATAGAATGGAGGATTCGTTGAGGAACTCGGACGTGGTTGAGGGGGGAAGGAGTGGGAGTTTGGTATCTGAGGGGGGTGGGGGGTATGGTAGATGGCGGTGATTGATTGGTTCCTCGTTTGTCCTTTTGTGTTCGCGTGTTACTCTTGGGCTGGGAATGGTAGGGATTGTATGGATATGTTCTTTAATTCTCCTTTGGCTACTCTCTTCTTCCTCTCCTCCCCCCTTCCCTCCAATTACTTTTTGTTCCTGTTCGCCGTTACTCTTCTTTCTTTCCGCTTTACCCTTCTAACACAAACTTTACCACACTTCCCTTTTTTTTTCTCTTAATCTTTCAAACTATTTCATCTGGCAAAAGTGGGAGTACGGACTTTTTTATCCTAACGCAGCGGGCTTATGTTTGTGGATGTTAGTGGGTGGGTATATTAGCTGAGTACGAGCGCTCCGGGGTATGTAAGGGGAGCAATTAGTGTATATAAATGTAGGGAACAAACATATGCAATCTGGTTTTTATTATATATATATATATATATATATTTTCTTGCTCATTAGTGATTCCTGTCAAATTCAGTTCAATCATGGGTTATCACTCGCTGTCGTCATGGTGTGGTTTGTGAGACGGTAGTTGTATATTATCCTTAAGGGGGGCGGGGGATCGGAAGAGGCGCAAATCTATCTATTCGATCCTACGGAGAGATGAAGATGGCTGGGCGCCACTCTTGCTTGCTTGCTTGCCTGTGCGGGTACATACCGCCTCTCGTCACGGGGGACACCCGTATGATATCATACTCGGGAAGGCGCATTGGCGTAGACAACACAATGTCCTATCATTCAAATATCTCACTAGGCTAGAGGGTGATTGCGAGCCCTGACAACTCGAACTATTGTTTACACAATAACATCGGGAAGTTGCGCCGGGAGGGGATCCCGTGGGAGTGTAAAAAGATAAATGCGGTGTTCCTTCGGGCCTCTGGTTGTTATGTTGTCGCTATTATAGGTAGGCTGAAGTTTAATATAATTTGTATGATATGATAATCGGAGTTATCCTGATATAATAAGGAGAAAATTTGAAGAAGGGAGGTGTGTGGAGGTGTGATGGTGGGTTGTGATTAAGGTATGATATAGGTTTTGATAATATTATTGTGTTGATAGGGGAGAAGGATGGTTTATGATGAGTATTTGTTATAGCTATTTAATCATAATTTATAAAGCATTGGATTAGTGAGGTGCCGTATTGAAGCGGTGGAATATAAAAAAAGGTTATCGTGTTGGAAAGGCTTGACTATGTTGGTGGGAAGCTTTTGGGGTAATGCGGCTGTTGATCGTGCTTTAACCATTCTTTGGTATTTTTCCATAAGCAGAAAAAAAAACTATCAAGTAATTTCTAACAGCTCTTTAGCATTGTCTAGTTAGTTACACTATTTTATATAAAGATCTAGTGGCATCCTGTGCCTTCTTATGATATCATAGATGATAAGAAATAAAATAAAATCATCGCTGGTTTTTTTTCTTCTTTCGCCCTTTACTGCTGGGATCATCAGAAATCACTCGCTTGTGAAAGTTGATATGATGATATTAAATTTTTGTATATATAATGGTCAGTCAGGCTTGAATATATCAGAGTCTGACCGACCGGCAGCCTTGAAAAAAATGTTTTGGTTGAATATTTATTATTATTATTTCTTGAGATGTGATGTTCGAAAGCATCCCATCTCACCTTTCGAGAAAAAGGAGGAAAAAAAAAAAAGAAACTGTTCAAATAAAAAGAAATCAATGACTCGTGAATAGTATATCCTCGTTATCTTGACTCATCTCCTCGGGCCGGTGCGAGGCCAGGCCATGCTATGATACTAACAAAAACTCCCACAGAACAAACAAAAAGGAGAAATTAAAATTTCATCTCTGATTTTTCAAACCCTTGACGCTCTGCTCTCGCACAGGATTGGATCCTCGCCAGGGGATACTCTATTCCGACAGAAGTATGATACGGGAAACTCTCACCATCTCACAAATTCCTACTTCTCCGACTCTTCAAATTATCAATCAATCAATCAATACCCGCCTAGGATATCGGCCCCTATGATACATATCTACATCCCCGGGTTCTCAATCCCCCAGTCACGCGATTACCGGTATGATAACTATGGAACCACCGGGAACTCCCCCTCCCCTGCTTTCTTTCTTTCTTTTTTTTCAAAAAAACAAAAACAAAACAATAACTACTAAAATCTATCATAAAAACATTCCAGGTATGGTGCGAAGTGCTTAAAATGTGTACCAAGGGGGTGCAATTTTGTAATGCCTATTTTGGGTAAGGGCTAAGGGTTATAAATATCAAAAAGAAAGTATGAATGCACAGTGTTCAACTCTTGATAATATCACTCCATTTAGATGAATTTTAGCTAGGATTAAATGAATAATAAGATGTAAAATAAATGCAATACATAAAACATAGTCATAAACTACTGAATATTATCTTTTATGCCCCAAATTCATCTTTATAACTCGTAGTCTAGTATGGAGAATTCTAACAATTCAAGAGAGAATAGTATAGACAGGAGGATTAATCGGAATACCTTAAAAAGCTGGAAGCAATGAGACCTTAAAGTCTCTAGTTCCTACTGCACTAGCAGGAGTGTCCAATGAGCTTATCTGGAAGCATTGGGCATGTACTGAGCAGATGATAGAAGCATATTGAACCAAGGTGATTTATAGTACACCTGAGTATGAGAATCTTGGTAATAGGAAGTATTGATTTCACAGGCATGTTAGCAATATGTAATTTAATAGATTAAATGTATTTAATCATTATTCTTCTATTCAATAATTCTAATACCGTATTTACTCGAATACAAGAGAATTACGCTAGACCCAAGGCGAGGTTGTCTGGTGGCAAAAATGGAACACTATGCCTAACTAGTATAATGATGGCAGAGTGACACTTGCACTAGACCTGAAAGCTAATGTCGATCTTCAACAAAAGTGATAATTTTGAATATAAAGAATCTCAAAAGAAGCCTTTTGGGCTATCGAGAAACAGCTCTCAAGCGGGGCAGCTAATCCCAAATAAGAAACTTTCTAATAGTTTTCCGGATTTGATTAAATGAACTGTGGCCACTAAAGTGATTACTATCCGTTTCCTGACACAAAACCGACATATCAGTGAGATGTCCGGGTAGCCTAGAAGGCTGTCTAATGTACATATCGTGACATAATAAAAGACAAGAAAACAAATTCTGAATGTGAACCAAACCCCCGGGCCGTATCACATCTACGTGAGAGGTAAAGACAAGAGAAACCTATAAAAGTTAAGAAAGGGACTCCATTTTTGACAAGACTATCTTCAAAATGGCGCCACAAGGAGATGGAACAGTGCGGATCCGCACTGCTGCCCATCTTTCCGACCTCCGGGATACACATTTCTATACCGGTATTCGCAAACGGAAGGGACCACAGCGAGAGCATCTTGCTCATAAGCCAAGAGTTACACCAACGAAACACCCCACGACACCGCCTAGGAAGTCTTATACCATCAAGTATAAGCTTAGAATTCTTTCCTGGCTTCAGGTGAACTCAGTTTCTAGTGGTCCCAGCCCAGGTGACCTCCGAAAGCCGACAATCAAGGAAACAGCAAATCGGTTCTGCCTCCCTATAGCAAATGTCTCGCGATGGAAGGCAGAAGAGAAAGCTGGAAAATACCTGAATGTGCTAGGAATGGCACGGAGGGTTGAGGGAGGTGGAAGAAAGAGAAAATGGAGAGAAATGGAAAGGAAGTTGTATGAGCTCTTTCGCCAGCGCCGGGCAGCTGGAAGAGTTATCAGAAGGAGCTGGTTTCGCCAAAACGCAGTTAGAATCTTTGAAGAAACCTATGAGGAGCAAGGGAGGGGAGACTTCAGGTTTTCAAATGGTTGGTTTCGTGGTTTTCTTTCATGGCACCAGATCACATTGCGAGCTATAACCAACCAAGCAAGTCAGCTTCCATCCGATTACGAGACTACCATCATTGACTGGTTGAATTCCAATAGAAGGAACTCAGAAGTAAGGGGGGAGGATAGGTATGGATTGGGAGATACAAGTGAAGCAATTGGCCGGTACAGATTAAGAAACATCTGCAATATGGACCAGACACCATTGCCGTTCGAGTACCTAAGTGGACGCACATACAATCAGCGGGGAGAGAAGACAATCTGGGCTCAGAGAAGCACCCAATCTGGATGGGATAAACGGCAGGCTACGATTCGGCTTACCGTCTTTGCAGATGCCGTTCCACGAGTAAAGCCCTTAGTCTTCTTCCGAGGGCAAGGGGTCGGCCCAACGATATTGGCTGAAAGGCAACTCTATGATAATAGAGTTGTCGTAAAATTTAACTCTAAGGCTTATGCTAATTCAGCCAATATTGTTGAATGGCTGGACCAGCAGCTTATTCCGGTCTTGAATAATGAGCCTACTCTCCTCGCATTAGATATGTTCAGCGGCCATCAAACAGAAGAGGTATTGGATACCTTGACCGCACACGATATTACCGTCAGCAATATCCCGGGAGGCTGTACGAGCCTTCTTCAGCCTTTAGATGTATCAATTAATAAACCCTTTAAAGATATTTTAAAGGTGAGCTTACTCCCAAATTTTGGTCTACCTCCCTATCCTATTGCCCGCCCCTCCCCTCTTCTATTCTCATTTGCCCCAAAACCCAGTCCTATCTCGTTATCCATAATCTGTAAGCTAACGATTCAAAATCAAATAGGAAGTTTTGGAAGAGAAGGTAGACCTGATGGAGGTTGAGGAGGATCGGATTCTGGCAGGAGGAGGAAAGCTGTCGGGAAGCATTGTAGGACGGAGACGGGTGCTATGTACTTGGGCAATTGGAGAAGCCTGGGAGCGCTTTTGCCATAACCATGCCGGAGTGGTTAAACGTGCCTTCGAGGCAGTTGGACTATCCTTGCCAATCGATGGCAGCCGCGACTCGGAGATATCAATCAAGGGACTACCTAATAGTGTTCTTTATAATGGGCTGCGAAGTGGGAATAATGAGAGCAGTCTAGGCGAAGAGGATGATATGGATGAGCTTGACAGTGGTGAAGATAATTTGGATGGAGAATATTTCGTTGGCGAAGTTGACTAAATTTTTTCTTCTATCTTTAAGACAGTCTATGTATTAAAATAGCTGTTGCACATCATGACAGAATAAGACTAATTAACTTCTACAGCCTTAGCCTTCTATAGCCTTAGTCTGGTCTTGGTGTGGTACGATAACGTTCTAGCGCCGTTCTCTTGTATTCGAGTAAATACGGTATATAATCTTAATTAAGATTCTTTTCTGAAAAAACATAACTGTGAATATGAATTGAACACACAACCTGCATATATATTTTTTGATATTTATAACCCTCAACCCTTACCCAAAATAGGCATTACAAAAATTGCACCCCCTTGGTACACCTTTTAAGCACTTTGCACCATATCATACTTCCCTAACCTACACTTCTTGCCCTTTCTCCCCCGAGACCCAAAAACCACGGGGGCACGAAAAACCACATAATATCAGAGCAGAACACCACGCCATGGAGATATCATACTGTAGACAGAACCCATATATACACCCCAGACACAATCCACACCTAGATCACTGTGGCGCGCCAGATCCCCCACACCATCTACCCGGATATCCCAAATCTAGCCTCTAGAGACCTGTAGGAAAGACTCCCCCAAAAAACAAACCACCCGACCGCTAAAGAGACATGAGCGAGCAAGTATCATAAGTTCAGATGGAAACCCCACCACCACCACCACCACCACCGCCCTCTGCGACAACCCGCAGCGGAAAACCCTGCATGAGTGCCAGATATGATATTATACCGGTACCCGGATCGCCAAGCAAGCAAGCGAAAAGATTTCCCTCTTCCTGTCTGCCTGTACCCGGCGCCGGTAAAAAAAGAGACACACACAAACCGCGTGAACTTTTGCTATCATACATAACTGCCTACTTGTGGTTTCTTTAAAAAAGTGTTTTCTGGTGTCCAGAGGGGAAAATATCTGCGGGAAGGGGTAATTCTGGACATGTGTTTTTGGTGGAGGGGTTGTTGGGGTTGGGTGGGCAGCAGGGCTGTAGGTGGGAAGGGTGGGGGTGTTTTTTTATATTTTATTTTTTATAGCGGGTGTGGACAAAGATATTATGGTCGGAGTGGCGGGGGAGTATTAATCTTTGGTGAGGTGATAGATAGGGGGGGTTGGGGTCAAGTTAATGGGAACGGGAGGAGATATCATATATAACTAGAGGAAAAGACTGGGGTGGACCTCCCTGGATCTACGGTAGTCGAATCATAGAATTGAGCCATGACAATGGCGTTTTTCTCTGATATCATAACTCTAGTCGCCGAATGACAGAACCTTGTTGAAACAGTGAGAACGGAACGATGGTTTTGGAACTGGTTGAGTGACGAGAAGAATTATGAATTGCTTGATTAACTTCTCAGTAGAGAGCGAACTACCCAGACTATCTACTGTTGAGAGTGAGACACAAATTGCGAGTAAATCAACAGTAGGAAGTAAACAGAAACAGAGAGAAGAAAAGAAAGGCAAGGAGGTATGTTCAATAGTACCAATATTGTAAGGGGGTTTTGAGATGGCGATCAAGACTAATGCAAGGAGAAAATCAATAGTGCGAGTGATACTACGGTAGCGCCAGAAGCATATTTCAACAAACCTCATACTAGTAGAATCGAGTGCTTGACTGTGACTTACCCCTCATCAACCCACGAGTTGGCCTACAAAACCAATCCACGCACTCAACAACCCTATATCACCATCTCACACCTTCAAATTTACCAATCCACTAAATAATCTTTAAATTCCCATGCCCAACTACCAAGTTAATACATACTGCACACTTCAACTCATAACAAATGTGGAGACTACAAGAACAATAAGTAACCTATCTTATCCGACCAGCCCACGTCTCATTTACATGCCAATCCCTATCCCTCGCTCCCCTGCACAGTTTCTAGCAACCACTCTACCTACACCAGCTAATGTACGCCACAACCGCTCACGCATATCTTCACACACACACACACACCTCCTCCACCGGAGAAACAAGCAAAGCAATAAAAGACCAAAGCACGCTATGCAGCCGGCCGCCCACTCGCCCGAAAAACCTCCCCGCGAGCGAACAAACACGTGGGCAAAAAAGCACGAACCCCACCAAAGGACATAGTGCGAGCCCATAGGGGCACGATAAGAGAACTGAAACGAAAGGGAACATGAGAAGCAACGGTAGTAACGACAATAACCCTGCACCCAGGTTTCGTTAGCTAGCAGTGAGCCAGCCATGAAGCGATGAATGAATGAACGAATGAATCAAAGACGAAGAAATCTATCACTCGTGAACCGCATGCACAGGGCACTCGCCACTTCCTTTCTTGTCGAACCACATTCGAATGCATTTCTGTGATACTTTTGTTAGTTTGCTCATCCAGCGAGAGGAGGGAGAGGAGGTTACCTTATGATAGCGACACAAACACTCCAACCGGGCAATCACGTCCCCAACTTCGAACTCTTCAAAACAGATTACACATTCCGCCTTCTCCCGCCCAACGTCACCATCGCTCTCGCTTCTCTTCTCGTCAGCTTCCCCCCCGGATGCCCAGGTGTCCTTTTCACTCGCTTTCCACACAACCATTCGGCCACCACCAGTATATCTTCGTGCACGCATTACCCCAGGAGGGTTAGGGGTGCCGGCTGGAGTATTGGCGGGAGATGTCGAGGACTCAACGGCACGAATGCAGGATTGAATGTGTTCCTCTCTTGCATCCTCGCTTCCGTTTGGATCCACGGGGGGGAGTGGGTGCGTGCAGATTGGACAATAGTCTGTCTCCTTAAGGCGTGGGCGAGGTGGCGCGTTTTGGCTGCTGCTCCGGGGGTGCTGTGGTGGGTGATAGGGCGCAGGGGGGTAATATGGTTGCTGGCCACGACGGGACGGAAGGGAACCAGATGAGGATGCGGAAGAGTAGTGATGATGAGCTGGAGGAGGAGCTTGGTAGTTCATGTACGCTGGTCGAGAACTGGGGGACATGGCGGAGTGGTGTATGTGCGGGAGGGACCGTCCACCTTGTATCTGTGGAAACGTCAGCATAGTTCCCCCGTAGCTCTAAAGGGTTATGTACGCTCTGTCTCCTCCGTCGGTTTGTATCTCGGTTACCCGGGGGCGGAGTCGGAACGCCCACCCCCCCGCCATCACCTGCAAGAAAACCGCTCACCCACCCCCCACCCCCACTGCCCCCGGGGATGGGCCCGGAAACGCCCCTCCCCGGACTGTGATGCGAATCCGATGGTCTCCTGCCAAGACACTGCTCGCAGATCCGCACTTGCATCCCTTCATCTTCGTCCCCCGAGCTGGAATTCCAGTTAAACGACCGAGGCGCTGGTTCAGCTGTGATCCTCACTTGTCTCACGTTGTCCTCGTAATCGGCATCCCCGGGGCTATCTGGCACACGCGAGGGCGGGGGCTGGTAGCATGGAGTGTGCGTGGTCGGGCGAACAACGAAAGCTTTCGGGATGGTGATTCGGTGGGGTGAGCAGGGATTACACACCACACGTCCGCATTTCCTAAAAAAACATGAGCCGACGGAGCTCCACAAGAAGAGTTATATGGATGCCCTACCTGCAATGGTGTCTTCGGTTGAAGAAGGTGAACCCGTTATGACAGATGGGGCACCGATTCACGCTTTCGTCCGGTTGCCATTCTGGAAGGACCAGCTCACTCGTTTGTCGTCTCGAGGCGACCCTCCGATGAGGAGATGGGGATGGAGAGCTATGCGAGGACACTGAGCTATGGCTGCTATTTCGCCGCGAGAGGTGTGGAGGCGGGGGCTGGATCGGGCTATTACTTGGACGTCGGGGATGCAGTGGAGCGGGAGGAGGTAAGGGTGGTAAAGGCGGTAGCGGAGGCTGAGCTCGTGGTTGTGTTTGTGATGATTCCATACTCGAAGCTGAGGATGTGCTGATGAAGGCGAGAATCGGAAGCCTGGTCGGCGGCTCCCAGCTTCGAAAATATTAAAGGCAAGTGGGTTGCTTGTCGGGGTTCCTCGTGTAGCGTAGGGATGTTGTGGGTGATGAGGGATGAGGGGGTCGCTACCAACCGTGCAGGGGTGACAGTAAGCTTTAACTTTAACTTTTTTTCTTCCAAGGGGCAAGAAATCACACAGGGCCTCCACGCCCGAAACGCCACTCACATTCAATGGGGTTCTAGTAGCGAGGAAGTAACTTGAGCGTAATAAGCGATGGGTTGTGAAATTTTGTAAACTCCAAGGACTCCTCCTCTTGCACTATACGACACGTTGGAGTGTCCAGTCACAGATCAAGAGCTTGGTGGGCTATTTCCTTCTGGTACATCTGAGAGAGGGGGGGGTTTGTTTTGACGTGTCTGCAGTGGGAGGAATGTTCCGATTCAGGGAATATTCCGACCGACAGATCAAGAAGACGTGAAGTGGAAAGGAGTGAACTATGATCAAAAAGACAGGATGGAGTGGAGTGAGGGGTGGGTGGAGTGGAGTGGAGTGGAGGTGTGTTTGTATCTTGTAGCCAAGGCAAGATGGACAAGAGGGGTTCAGGATGGGGGAGGGAGGAAAGAGGAAGAAGGCGAGAAGCAGGATACTGTAGTATGGTATTCCCGCTTGGGCGTGCGTACCCTTATTACTGGAGAGGATGAGCCCGCAGAGAGCCTTTCTCGTCAAACGTCAACACGAAGCAAACATTTGTTGCCACAAGTACCATACACTATCGGTACCGTTATTGCACTCGAGGGCTGCAGGTCATGGCCTCCGTACTGTAACCAGTGCTCGGACGAAGCTTTATCAGATCACCACCATTCGAGCGGGTTAGGGATGAGGCGAAAACAATGCTATTGTTGGTTCCTCAGGCTTAAAGTTTGGCTTCGGGATGTGCACCAATTGGAATTCTCCCCTCACATGCTGACCTCACAATCCCTCCACGTGAGCCAAGCTTTTCATTTCTCGTCACAGCTTCTCCCCAGAGATCTACCGTAGACTAACTCAAGTTACTCTCTTTCATTCATCACAGTGAATCCTTTCCTTTGTCTATCCTCCCCAATTCGATAAGGTTGGCTTACTAAGTTACTTGCGCTTTACAATCGCATTGCCAGCTTTACCACCGGGATCCACCGCGCGACGACCCCCCCGTTTCACACCCTAGGAACCTAGGAACATTCCCTCAGACAACTATGTGCCCCCCTTCCCCCATCAATGCTCAATGAATCCGCCCTCCCACCCTATTAAACTCCATCCCACAGTCCCGCCAATCCCCACAACACTTCCACTCGAAAGGGGGGAAGAAAAAAAAAGTATACTCGAGTACTACGATATGTTATACAACCCTTTCGCAGCCTACACATTTACCTCGGAATCCCATTTCAACTCAATCATAGTTCGATCGGATAATGTCATGTACAGTACCCGGTTATCGGTGCTCAATACTCGAGTATACCTGTCAACATAGAATATAGACTCAATGCTCGGATTTCCTGGAGCCACCACTGCTACCGCACATTTGTCAATAGCACGTGAGAGCATGCCATAAATTCTCATCTCCCTCAGCGCAATTATATTACCAAGCTCACGTCTCGACTGTGGGTGGGAACTCCCGACCCTTCTAACCCCAACTGACCCGCCTTACTGAATATGAGATCTGCGGGGTTTCAAGTGGGATGTGGGTGGCATTGGCGTCCCGGCGGTCACTCTGGCATGTCCGCAGCCCAACTATGAAAGGAGGACTCCCTGGCTCAATTTAGCCAGAGAATACTCCCTCTCCCTCCCCCTCCCCCTCCCCCCTCTTCCCTCTTCCTTCTGTCATTGGGTTTACGTTTCCGTTCCTTATCTTGCTTTCCTTGCTATCCCATCTCTTCTCCCCATTTGGTTCGTGATACCACCTTCATGCTTTGACTATAGAGCTCCACTGCCCCTTCACCCTAGCTCTGCTATCCGGACACCTATTCATTCTTACCTCTGCTATCCCAGTATTCATAGCGCTAGCCGTTATTAAATAAAAATTCAGCAATGTACACAACCTACCACCCACCTCGTCGAAAACGCGCGATTCTGTACCATCTGCTCGCAATTTGGAGTCTCCTCCTTCCTCGGGCGATATGCCAATTCCCGTTTCCGACCCTACCACCTGATGCGGCCATATTTACCACCCAGGATCACTGTAGGGAAGTTTATAACGAATGTATGGGTACGCAGAGGGATTGCTTGCGCTATGCGGGTCCGAGTGAACCGATCAAGCGGACTTGCGAGGACTGGAGGAGTGAGAAGTGCGAGAATAAGATTAGGATGGGGTGTGATGGGTTACCGAACCCGAAGCAGGCGGGGGGTGGGGGTGGTGGAACTTTAGGAGCGGGGATGACGAGCTCTGGTGGGCCATGCAGTCTGGTTTGTTTCCAAGTGTGTCCTTAAGAATGAGGGAAAGGCAGGTTGGCTGATTCTTGTATTATCAAAAAGCCTACGGGTTCAAGTACTCCCCTCAAGTCAGCGCCTACATCATCAGTCTCATTTCAACACACTCAAACAAGCGATTCCACATCATCAACCTCAACTCCAGCCTTCCCATCATCAGCAACCCCACCAATCATCCCATCGACATTCTCCTCCTCTTTTACAATAGTGATAACCTCAGCCATAACAACCACCCAGACCTTCACAACAGGAACCTCAACCTGGACCGCCACAAGGACACGAGCAATGACAACCACGGGGCGGCGCGGGCTCAACTTTACCATGATCTCAAATGACTCGACGAGGTCATGGTGCCGAACGGGTATAGGCGTCGGGTTCATATTCTTCTGGGGCGCTGTCGGATGGGCGGGTTGTTGGGTTTGATTCAATTTGCTAGTCATAGACACTCACTCGTATTGCACGACCAATTGATGGAGATCCTTTTTGATTGACATAGAGGGAGTGTCTGCAAGTAATTGGTATTTAGGATTTGGTGCGCACCCAAGTATCCCAAGCAGAGGCGATGTAATTATTTTCATTGGTCATGGTGGTCTCCTTGGATTCAGTGGTACCGTTGAGCGGGCCTTTTATGGTCGTTTTGTAGGCGAAAGGGGAGGCAGTTGTCCGGGTGTTTTATACCTCTCATTGCTGTGCATATCACTCGTTCTCTTTGTACTCGCATAATACAGCACGACCTTCCTCTTTGGACAACCCGCCGATTCTAGTATGTACTGAATTCAGGTATCGTCCCTTTGGTTGGTACGTGGGATCCCACGGAACTCAAGCGGAAAGGCTTAAGGAGTGCCGGCACTTAGCTTGAAGAGGTGACACAGCCAATAAAGGTTGCCAACCCGGAGAATCTACAGAGAATGTTATCTGAATAGGGACGCCAATGTCCTTTTAGGTACTGCAGAAGGCGGTCTTGACAGTGGTTCGGCGGGCGCGGGCAGGAGGGGGGGAGGGGGGGAGGGCGTGCATCACCGAGCTTCACTGTCTACTGCTAGCGCTCGGATGTGGAAGTAAAAATCGAGCGGGATAAGGGTAAGACCTGGATCTCGGGAATTTCGCAGATTATAATAGGAATTGGAAGAAATAGGGGGGTACTCAGAGGTTAAAAATTCAGAGTAGTTGCATTCAAGTGATTCCTTATGATAATACTGTTGTAGAAAAGATTGTGTCGGCCTTGGTATCACGATATTATTACATTATATGATACCCTCAAATAATGTAGATTTACACCGACTACTTAGACTAATACACATATCAGGTCTGCCAAGTTCTAGTCCAAGTCCTTTTATCGGTGCTTGAGTGTGCCGATATTTTCTGTTATTCTGGCCAGCCTAATATCATATCATACCTCTCCGCATAAACAGGGTTCTTTGCATACCCGGTTTTTATCATACCTCCATCCGAGTACCGGTAGACCTAGTCTAGTCTTCATCCAGTTCCACCCAAAGACCCCACCACCTGAACCCTAACCCTTGCCTTCCCTGTCTGATTATCAGCACTGATATTATCCACAGCATAACCGAGAGCAACCGGAAACTCACATAATACCTCACCTCACGCCTCTGTAGAATGCCCCTCCCCACTCATCCTCCCACCTTTCCCCCATTTTAATCACCGCCTTCTTTGGCCAATTCCCTATCACCTCCATAGCAAAAATTGGCCCAAATGACTTTGATAACCTATTTCGCCCACCGCCGCACTTGGTGAGAGACATCTGCCCCCAATACCTCTGCCACCCCTCATGCTATATCACTCGCTAACACTAAATGGTAGTAAAAACAAGCAAGCGGCGCGCGAAGCCGCAATCGCAAACCTCCCACCAGTTTACCATTCCCCCCTCGAGCGGTACGACCGCGAAATACTCAACACTCCGGTTGAAGACGCCGCGAGGCTCGTGCGCAAAGGGGAATGGAAACCGGTGGACATCCTGAGGGCCTACGGGAAGCGGGCGATAAAGGCCCACGAGCAGACAAACTGCCTAACGGAGGTTATGATCTTGGACGCGGAGGAGTGGTTGGGACGTTCCCTAGCGAGCGATGGCGACGATGATGATATGGGTGATGATGCTGGCGGAAGGATTAACCTGAACGGACAGCTTGCTGGGATTCCTGTCAGCTTGAAGGATATGACAAATGTCAAGGGCTATGATTCGTGTATCGGGTATTCCAAACTCGCGAATAAACCAGCGGAGCACAATGCGCCGATTATTCGATTGTTGGAAGATGCGGGGGCCGTGCCGTTTGTAAAAACAAATGTCCCTGTGACGTTGCTGAGTTTTGAGTGCGCTAACGATGTGAGCGCACACCTTTCTTTGCCCATGCGGGATGCGCAAGGACTGATTAAACGCAGGTATGGGGAACAACAGAGAACCCGCACGTCAAAGGGTACTCGCCTGGCGGGTCCAGCGGCGGAGAAGCAGCGTTGCTAGCGTTAGGTGGTAGCAGAATCGGTGTGGGCACAGATGTTGCGGGAAGCGTGCGGGGACCCGCCCATTACTCTGGGGTCTACTCTATCCGTTGCTCCGCCGGCAGGTTCCCAAGATCCGGAAACGTCACATCGGCGGCTGGACAGGAGGGTGTTGTATCGGTTTACTCTCCTATGGCAAAGACAATAGAGGACTTGAGCTTCTTTTTGAAGACGGTTATCGACATGAAGCCCTGGACCTACGACCACCACGTTATCCCCCTTCCGTGGAGAGATGTGCGCGATGAGATGGAGAGCAAGAGTGTTCGCTGGGGGGTACTCCGAGACGACGGGATTGTCACTCCAAGCCCTGCTTGCAGTCGCGCATTGGACAACGTCATCGCAGCTCTGAAGTCCCAATCACACGAAGTCGTTGAACTGTGAGTCTCTCTCGCACCATATTTGCGCTAGCTAACAAAGTTAGCAACAATAACCCCTCAGTCTTCGAATCCCTCCACACTGCCTCTCGCCTCCTGGGCGCCGACGGCGGCGCAACCTTTTCCAGCCACTTCCAATCCTTCTTCGAATCCAACGATCCGGGAGTGCGTCAAATGTCAAGATACTTTTCCCTCCCTCGCTGGGTCAAATTCTTGCACTGGGCATTTGTAAAGTACCTAAAGCGGGACGAGATCTGGGCCGCTTTGATCAAGGGCTGGAGCCCAATCTCATGTGCAGATCAGTGGAAGCTTGTATCGAAGAGGGAGGCTATACGTGCAGAATGGCATGCATTCTGGGACGAGAATGAATTGGACTTTATCATTTGTGTGCCTAATGCTCTCCCGGCTGTACCGCACGGTGGTATGAAGAACGGATTCGCCAATTGTTCTTATACTTTTATTTGGAATTTGGTACACCTTTCCCCTCCCCCCTCCGTGCTAGTAGGACTAATAAAGTGAACAGATGGACTACGCCGCCGGCGTCCTCCCAGTAACTAGAGTCGACAGAGAGAAAGACGCACTAACCCCCGAGTTTAAAATTAACAACAACGCCGTCGCGAAGAGTGCTTATCGGGACTATGACGCGGACAAGATGCACGGTCTTCCCGTAGGGGTACAGATTGTGGCGCGCAGGTTGGAAGAGGAGAAGGTGATTTGGGGGCTGGGGGAGGCAAAGATAGCTCTTGAGGAAGTTGGGGAGGGCTATGTTGTTGTTGAGTGTTAGGGTGATGTATTGCGAAGTCTGTGGGTGGGTGGGTTATGGCATACAGTGAGCGAGGTTTGATTTTTTATTTGTATTAGGGGGTATGAGTAGTCGAGGAGGCGTGGGGAGATGGAATTGTGTATATGACCGCCTCTCTTGTTGCGCTATCTTAGCTTGCGCGGCGTTTGTTAGAGCATAATATATTTTGGGGCACGAGGATACAGAAACGCAGTTCCAGACTGCTAGCACTACATCCACGCTGCCACAGTATTCTCTCATCCTATGCCAAGCCAAATCAAGCGACCAACCCCGCACACCAATGATACACCAATGATACAACCCCACCAATACCTCCTCCAGCCAGCCGCAACATACCCGCACTCTACTCCACCCCCCCCCCAAGTACATCCACCCTTCCAAACCACTCGTTATACCACCCCCTTAAAACTAACTAATACAGTAACCTCACGAGCGGAGAACAGTGTATTATATGTACGGCATCAGCACCCCGACGAGATCAGCACGAGTCATGTCCCACCCGGACCAAAACCCCTCAACTCCGCTCTCATGTCCAACAACACCAGTTATTTTATGCCAGTCCGGTCTGACTTAACCTTCCACTACCGTGTAGACTACTTGTATCTATCTAACACATAGCGCACACAAAGTATAGAAATTCCTCGATGCAGTCTACATAATATAGTAGCGCATATATTATAGTACTTAGCCTAGCGTTCGCTCTCTCTCCTGTGTCTGGCGTAGGCGCCAGGATGGAAGCGAGAAGAGGGTGGTTAGCCCCGCGTGGTAGATGATAGAAGTATGGATATAATGGTGCAGCTACATTCTGATGGTTCGGTTATGTGCTGTTGTTGTTGTGGTGGTGGTGGGGGGGTTGGTTTGTGGGCCTCCCAGGTGAGAAATGGATGGGATGGGATAGGTTATTAATATTATACCGAACTACGCTATTACCCTCCCGCCGGGCAGGTATGGTATGGTAGATATTGTCGGGAAAAGCTATGGGGAAGTATGATTATTGTGTTTAGCTCTGGTCGAGTTTGGTTGAGTTAGCCCCGAAGGTATTATAACGTTAAGCTAGGAGAAATGAAGGAGATTTTTAAAAAAATAAAAATAAAAGCCTCTGGCATATTGATTGATTGACCGGGGGGGGGTTCTTGTATTAAAAATGGAGTGCATGGTCCCGGAGCTTTTTAGGTATGATATCTAGGCTGCGAGGTGTACTTGTACATTGACCATTTGCTCATGCGCGGGTAAATTGTGAAGGTAATTATATTAGCACGCATATCAATAAGTATCCACAATTTACTGTATGCCCGGAAATTCATCCATAATCCCCTCTTTCCCCCCCACCTCGGGGTTCGGATGTAATGAGGAAGACGGATGTTGACTAAAAGATCAGTTAAGGTTTTCCAACCAGCGAATCTTGGGCACAACTTAACATTCTACTATTCCTATTTCAAACCTGCCGCTCTTTGCGGCAAAGAAAGAAAGTCGCGCTGCTATGTTCCAGCATGGTGCTCTGGCAGGGATAGACGCGGGGTGGTTGAGTCGTTTCAATTACTGAGTCGAATTTGCTGGAGGGGATGGTATCTAGATAGATAGTTCTCGGTATTCAATGGTGGGGGAGGGTAATATACCGGTAGAGAAACGGAGGTCACGCTTCCCACCGAGAATGTTGGAATTTCTTCCTTCGTGGTCTGGATACTAGGCCGGAGGGGGTGGGTATCCCTATATTCTCCAATCCTCGCCATCGCGCCATCGTGGTTACCGGAGCACAATGCAATATTGTACGGCGAGGATACAAAAAGCTAGATTCACCAGAGATCACTCGAGGTGAGCAACATGACGCAGGAGGAAGCAGTATCGTAGCCGGTAGAGGGGCAGTGGAAGACGAGAAATAGAGGGTGGACTTCCTTCCAGGGGGTAAAATTATTGGTTGGTTCATAAGTTTTTTTGGAAGTATGTTTTTTAAATCCAAGAAGTATATAGTGTATAGTTTTGCTTACAGCACGCTGTATACAGGGCCAGGTATTAAAATGTTGAAAGTCTTGATTTAAGCATCACTATTTCCCTCTCGTTATCTGTGAGTTCCTTTGGTCCATTTCTTGTTCTTCAGGTATCATCAAGGATACCCTGGGAGTGATGATAAGCAGATAGCGCAGCGGGGACGAAGAAGAAAGTCGTCTTCAATCGGGACCTTAGTGTTGCGTAAGGAAAGGAAAGCTGGGGAATGTCACAGTCATAAAACTCCGCCATTCTCTTCTTTTCCCCTCTCGTCACCATACGTGCTCTAAACTAAGCTAGTATTATAGCAAAAAACAACAACACAAACACATCAACGCGACCTAATCCTATTCCTCTTGATCACCACGACCAAATTTCTCCTTTTTCTCCGGGAACATTTTTTTCTATTCCTCAGAATATATATCCGTGATGGAACAGCGAGAACCACTGTTTCCTAATAATCATGATAAAATATAAGTCACTTTTCTGTCGGGTTTCTCCCGGGCCTTGTGAAGCGCATGCTGTATCCTAGGGAGGGATGGATGTTTGGGACGACTCTAGTTTTTGGGCTGCCAGGCTAAGTTAGCCCGGGTATTGGATTCGCAGACCGAGTCCCCGCCGGATCCATAATTTTAGAACTTGGGCTAACTGGGTGAAGCCAGTCAGACACCAGACCGGTATATACGACAATCCAGCGAGCTGCGGTCTCCCTGTCAGAGAAGCTGGGGTTTTTTCACCGGGAGTGATCAAATCCCCTAAATATTATAAATCCATCAACTAACCTCAAAGCCATAATCCAAGATGGGGCAAGAATTCTTCAAAGTTACGAGAAAAATCACCAGAGAAGTTGATAGCTATGGTATGTATCAGCTCTATTGATCATCCGGTTGGCGGTTTCCCATGTCCCCGTGTGTACCGTGATTGATGCCCCCCCCTGCTTCGGAAAATTTACTTATACTGTTGTATATACAGAGGCCGTGAATTCCAGGGTGGGGGAGGGGGAATCCTGACAAGATAACCGAATGGGAAGATATATGATCAATAGCGCCCTGGTAAGTTGCCAAAGAAAGACACTTCCCGGATGCGCTGGGCTCTGCTATGGTTCACCTCCCGAAGCGCGCTGTCCGCGAGGCACGGGCAGAGTATTAATGCCTGCGGTTAGAAAGGGCAACATCTCAAGAGCACACAAAACGAGAGAGAGAAAGGAAACCTCTGAACGTTATGGTCCATGTTTCATACATATCCTCGATAGCAATAGAAAGCCAAAAGTGTGTATTCCATAAGGAGCAACGGAGGTATTTCAAAATACCATTCTTATAAATTCCATTTACTATTCCTCCCCTTTTCCGAGTGAGATAGGCAGAAGGTTGAGTATCCCACCCTCTCCCAGCGGGGAATTCCTCTGCAGGGAAGAGGGCATTTAGTAAGTGAAGCCCTCCCGTGAAGATTGGCGGTTGATGTTAGGGCAGTTGGACCCGGGCATCGTCACTTGGATGCGATGATGGGTGGTAGAAGTCGATTCGGGGATGGGTGGATAGGGGGCGAGAATAGATCCGTTGGGGTGGCCTGTGTGATGGGTGCTAAAGTAGAGAAATCTCAGGAAAAAAAATTAGTTTTGCCTTTATTGGTCTATCATTTGGCGGTGGGAGGTTGGGTTTCTTATGTTGGACCCATCATGCCTAGTTCCAATTGTGTACGATAGTATGTGGAAAGCTAGGAAATGGGGATATTCTTCCGGGTGAGAAATCATGATTCTGGATATCAATCCATGTAATACTGTCTGCTGTGGGGCAACTACTCGAGTAGCGATATACCACCCTAGCCTCGTCCCTTGATGCGGGCAGTCTGATGAAATTGGAAACCAGGGATGTGGCTGCCGTCCGTGCTCAAGTACTGTACGAACGGAGAAGGATGGGCGAGCTACCGCGATAGAGGGAGAGAAAAAAAATCAAGTGTCGCTATGGACTACTCCGGGGGAAAGAAAACTAGATCTAATATGTACAAACGCCTAAGAGTATATAAAGCACAGGCTACTATAATATCTCACTTCATCAGCAAGGGGTGCAACAAATAAAGACTACAAACTCCTACTTAGTGCTTTGGTCCTCTAGCCAGGCTATGAATAAACCTGAGAAGCGCTTCTCAATACAGCGCGGGGTTTGAGGTTTTAGACAAAGGTAAGAATCAATATAGCTGGTCGGGTTTTTGATCCTGCGGTCCTGGATTTTATTACACGGGGGGACTGTCTGCTAATTGACATGATCTACTACTAGTACATCGCCGCCGCTAGCCAACCCCTGTGTCCGGGGGACTTTTTGCGGTGCGGAAATGTCATTCGTGCTGGTGAGATTGTACTAAAGGTACAACTCACAGCTATATCTCACTGGCTATAGATAAGCCACAGGGCCGGGTTGGGTACAACCGAAGTGTTTGGTAACGAGTGAAAGGGCTTAAATGGCACCCCCTCCGTGTTCTTCTGGTGATGATAGGATGTGGCTTCCTTTGGCTAGCACTTGGTTATTCTTGCTCAAAGAAAATTTACGGTAGGTGCTCAGAGTTTATTAAAAGAAGCCTGAAAAAAGCCTTGCTATTAAGCAAAGTTGGGAAGTGTAACAACCTGCTTACCGCTAAGTTAAGGGAAAACATGTTGATGCCCTGCGAGGCATCGAAATGGTAGAGAAGACCAGGTTCCGAGGATCACAGGATATAAAATCCAGGCTGCTCTAGTCGGTGAACAGCTACGAGCACAAACTTCCTTGCATTCCCCAAACCCAACTCACCCCACGAACCCAAAATAAACCAACGATCCAGTAGCCACCGGAGTCAAACTCATTAATCAGAAAAAGAAAAAAAGCAAGAGAAACCCTGCAACAACCTAACGCCCGCAAGAAAGAAGAAAAGAAGGGAAAAAAAAGAGAACCCCATTATAGATTGTACATCCAGCCTATTGCACCCGATCACCCAAATACAATTCCCTGGGCCGGCCACCAGTCGTGCACGGCGCAAATTTCCAAAAAGACTTACACGGAATGGTGCAAACATTCCTAAGAAACCACAGCACGGGCGCGGGGGCCGGGGGAAACTTCGAGTGAATGCCCCCTTCGTATGTGACGTCCAGCGTAGTCATCAAGAACGCCAGCCCGGTAGTCTTATTAATGGTGCCCATCTGATGCTGAGCCTCGGCATCAACGAGCTTGGTGATGGGAACCTTCTCAAAGCCATACTCGCGCAGCGCCACCAAGGCCGGGATCTCGTCCGTCAGGTGCTGCGTGAGCGCGCCCGAGAAGGTGTCGAGTATCCCGTTGAGCTTTTGCCCCGCGAAGGTGGCGGGCGTCGCGCTGCCCACGTACTTGTCGAATTCGGCGAGGCCGTCGCGGAATTGTTGGTGCTGGGAGACGCTCGTCTGCATTATGCCGGGCACGCCGGCGGCCTTCTCGATGGAGGGGAAGAGGAGGGCTTCCTCGCTGTCGTGGTGTGCGTGCACGAATTCGGACCAGGCTTTGCAGTACCCGATGAATGGTTGGACCTCTTCCGCCGGGACGTGTGGCGCTTGGAGGTAGATTGAGTTCACGCCGCGGATGATAACGTTGTGGACGAGGGCCATCTCGGTGGCGGCTTTGGTGAAGGGGTCCGCCGGCTGGGGGTTTGTTTGTTTTGTTAGTCTTGGGAATGATGAGGTGTGATGGTTGAATAGCGGGTACTCACGTCACCGTCGAATGCTGGTGTTTTTATGAGTGGGAAAGGCCCATCCGCCCACTGTCTGGCTCCAATGATAGTCATACTGTTTGATGATGATGCGAGTCCCGCAGGGTTCTCCGAAGGGTAGTCCAGTTAACAATGGCAGGTGGACACAATGCCCTTCCCTTCTTTCGCTCTTTTTTTTGTATGTAGGCACTCCTGTGCGAACTTGGAACAACGGGAGGAAGCCCACCGCCTTTATATAAAAATCCTACCCTCAAAGAAAACATGGTTGGTGCGGGGCCGCCGCATGCGCAAGACAAACCCAACAACATATTAATACAATGTTCCACAGCACCCAATAAAGCATTTCCCCCCCACCCTTAAACCCACACCCTTGTGAAAAATTTGCCGGAAGGGAAGCAGTTTTAAGACTCGTCCTTAGTAAGACATGTGTGGTACTTGTATTACTCAAGTTACGCAAGAGCTGGTGAGAGCCTGAGCTAAGAAGGGTCAATAATTGTTACCTTCTACTGTAGTTAGCAGTGATCGGCGAGGATATATTTGGCTAGATAACCCGAATACCTGTTTCATACTGTAGCTTCCCGCCGAGCTTGTAGGGAACCCTGGGGCGGATAGTTTATTGCTTCTGTATCAAAGCTCACTGGCCAGACTTCCTCCACCCGAGGAATATTTCGGCCATGATCGTCTGGCTCCAGTTGTAACACTTTAGCGGCAGTTCGAGCTAGGACAGAAGCATGTGTCCATCCGTGCGTGTCTGTGTGTGTGCAGGTGAGCCTTTCCAACTTAGGACATAGGGCTTGAATTCCCCCACTGTGTCACCCTAGCAAAAAGCTTATCCTCAATGGGCAAGGGTGCCTGAATAGAAGACTATCGACTCACTTTGGGCTCAAGAAAAACTTGAACCAAAGTTGGTGAGCTGTGAGCTGCGTGCCGTGCTTACAAAGTCACTCGGCGGGAAGTCTCCCTCTGACATGGCGTACATACTGTAGCGGCAGCTATCGCAATTCTTCAAGCTTCTACCACTGTGCTACAGTACCGTATCCACTTCTGTACCCATTATCTCGTACCGCCCGCGTGCTTCCCACGTTAATTGCACCCAGGATGGCCCCGACTCGAACGGCCAGAAACGCTCCGATTACCAGAACAGCCATGCTCAGCGGAAATGAGGTAGAGACCAATGGACGACGAGAAAAATATGCCGGAAGAACTTTTCCGATCCGCATGAAGGTTTTACCTACCACATCACTCAGGAAAGAACAATTGTTTTTTCACCACCACCACCATCACCGGGGAATCTACTCGAGTACTCGTACCCTATCATTCTTCGGCAGTGATGTTATCCCAAAGCTATTGGCAAGGCTTTCTCTCTCCCCCTTTCCCCTGCCGTTCATGCACCTTTTTTTTCGTTTGGGGCCGTTCCCCCCGCCCGACAGCGCTAAGGTCACCGGAAGCGAGGACCACGGACCGGGGAGAACGTCCGCTGCGGTCTCCACCAGGGGGCATAACGAAATTAGGCCATACTTGTAATAGCAGGGGTATTTTATGGAATTTGGCAAAGTGCCGGTATGGCACTACCTACTGTCATACCAGCGTTGAAGCTCAACCTGTGTTACTAAAAACTTACATATGGCTCGCTGTGCAGTGGAATGAGTTATGAAGAATACTACGCTAGCCAATCCCAACGCTATAATCGTGCCAAGGTGGTGGCGTCCACCACCCCCGGTCGCTCGCAAACTCGCGACCCTGGGGCACTCCAGAGGAGTGCCCGACAGCTCAAAGATAATTTCAGGCTCAACGATAATACCCCAATAACCGACCCATTGAAATCACAAATTTCCATCACACCACAGTCCAAAAATGCCAGAGTTCAAAGAGTCCTATAGCTCAGTAGAGTCTCGGATC
>Ga0307509_10000444_pt1 | contig 69732 bp, 48 predicted proteins | sample 10_EM_MG_FD_202245 | JGI IMG/M metagenome (GOLD analysis project Ga0307509, IMG submission 202245) | Populus trichocarpa ectomycorrhiza microbial communities from riparian zone in the Pacific Northwest, United States - 10_EM | ecosystem: Host-associated > Plants > Roots > Unclassified | place...
GGGATATCATAAAAGACACCAGAGTGTTGGGGCGGGGGGCGGGGCGGGGCGGGGAATGGAGGGGAAAACGCCCCGCCCCGCCCCTGTGAGCGGGCGGGGTTGGGAATTGGGCTGGGGGGGCGGTGTTTTCGGGGCCCCGGAGACCCCGTAACGAACCCTAGGGCTTCATTCTCTCCCAATTTACACCCCACGGTTGCCAGCATTCTCGGATGGAAACTGGTAGCCGACAGACAGTCCGGCGGGTGAGACTTCAAGACGATATCATTCTTTTTTCTGTAGTTCTCCATTGGAAACTGTAGCATTTAAAAGCGCAGAACTAAAAGGACTATTAATTGCCAACCCCTCCCGCATTCCGCCAAAGACGGTTGTCAACATAAGGATCAAAGCTTCTGTCCAAACGCCTTCGTTTGAACCCGAATATGCCCCTAGCAGCCCACTCACGGGCCATAGTATACCCCCTATCCATACTAAAGGTTTTATTCCTCTCCTCCCTCTTCACCCCCCTTCTACACAGCTGACCGACAGTTCAACTATGTCATGGGGAATCACTCGTGGGTTTTTTTAGGGACAAATGAATGTATTCCCCAGCCCCCGCAATATCCATGGCAGACTTAATAGAAACAGCAGTATCCTTGTGGCTCTTATCCCTCCCTTCCCTCCTCCTTTCCATTCAGTCCTATCTCTACAAGCTCTTTTCTCACATTTTTCCGCTCACCACTCCAATCCACCGCCTCAACTACCTCAGCCAGTCCCTGAACTTGACCAGTCACCTCACAAAGGCTCCGTTTCCGTTGCCGCGGCCTTGATTCCTAGGATCTCACCGCACTCGCCATGGCCACCCCCAATGGACTTATGAATTTTTCAGAATGAAATTTTCGGGAATGGGTGTTCCCAAAGGCGCGTGATATACTCTAACAATCGGTCAATTTGTTGCACGTAGCCCGGAGATCATGAAGTCTAACTAGTCCTACTACCAGGTGGGGACCCTTGTTATCATATTTACCTAATCTCAAGGGATGTAAACCCTTCTTCGCGAGAAAACTTTCTCAAGGGTTTAAATGTCTAGTTTCCTTCCGGTATGTTCCTTTATCGCTACGCTGGCGCTGTACGTTCTATGACACAGCCCACATTGGAATGTTTTCCCGACAGGTGGAGAGTTAAGCAACGAGTCTATTTTCTTTTACTCCTCTTTTGCAGAAAGGGACTTGGCGGGCAACAAAAGGCTAGCGGGTTTCTAAGAAGTCCTGGGGTACGCGAATATCTGTCATTGGAAGGTTTTGTATTTGGGTTGGGATAAAAAGGCTCTTGCTGGACAAGTTACAAGCCTGTAGGCCCCAACAAAGGCCATATCATCGGATACCTTCATGTTAGACTGGGCTAAGCCGACCCGCAACACAAAGGTCTGGTAGCAGACACTCTAGAGAGGATTCCCGAAAAGATGTTTAGATGTACCTATAGCAATAATACTAGGAACTAATAGCCCACATTACCCGCTTACAGATGTGCATCTAAGTTTCTACTAGTTTCCTTAAATATCGATGCAACATTGCATGAATTGACAACCTGTCAGAGACAGGAAGCGCTAAACAAAATGGTAGATAGATCGGAACTGGGAGATGCTTATAGCTCGACGACCGGGCAGATCAGAGCGCGAGATGGGGGTAAATCGAGAACAGGGATGGCAGTTTTGATGTGGATCGGCCATGCCGGAGGGCCGCTGCAAGTGTATGAGCTCTGCCATGCACTTGCAGTCCTGTTAAGATCCACAGATTTACATGTCGGCTAAGTAAATACCTTCGATATCAGCATAGGTAAACTGATGCCAGGAGTTTACTTTAGTAGACGAGGAGGCATAGGCTGTGGGGCCGGCCCACTGTATTCTTCAGGAGTATCTCTCCACTCCCTCTGATCCTGATGTATTCGGTAGACCTCGCTCGGTAAAGAAGAAAAATCTGTTTGTACTATCCGGGTTCTCAGAAAGTCAAAGCCCTTCCAACAGCTCCTTCTCCTGATACCCAAAACAAATCCTTTCTAGAATATTGTCCAGTACACTCGAGGACTCATGCGAAAATCGAGCTTCCAGGCTACGAGATACCACCTAAGCTGGAGCGATCTGCTTATGAACTGTACAATTTACCACCGAACAGTCAGATCCCATCCTTCGATTATCCGCCAAACCAGATTTTCTTCATCCTTCTGTCCTAAATCTTATATACACCTAGTAGTAATAACGCATCCCTAGCACTCCGGGCCTAATATAAGGAAGAAAATATGGAAGAGGAGGAAAAAGGAACCTGCCGATGTCTAGAGCCGTGCGTTGTTGAACTGAAGGTCTACGGTCAGGCGAAAGGAAGAAAAATAAAGACAATTAGATAAGTATTTGTTCCTGTATCGATATGGGGTGAAAATGGCTAGCTAGCGCAGTGGTCAACCTGTCAAGAAAATAAGAGCCTGTTTGGTGGCAACGGTTCCCTTCCGTTCTCCCATACAAATGACCCTTTTCCTTCCGTTTCAAAATGGAGAGAGGGTGACCTTTACAGCAGAAACGGTGGCCCAACGTAACGGAACCGTTGCAGCCAAAGAGGCTCTAATAACTTGCTCTGCATATCGCAGGAGACCGGGAGTTCGATTTCTCTCTTCATTTTGTTCATGGAGTTTGACTGTGGTAAGCTGTTTTGACACTGGATGGGGGTGGTGAGAGGTACGTCTCCTGGCTTTACCTGGGTATCGCTGTTGGGTGGTTATAGGGGTTTCTGCTCACCTAATTGAAGGAGTACTGTGATTAGATATCGATCGAATTATCCTTAACGCAAGTAAACTATTTGGGTGGTTGGACCGCCCTCCATCCTCTACACCACATTGTGCATCGTGATCCGGAGCCATTTAAGTTGTCGCTACTTTGCAAGAGATGGGAGGCTGTGACATCAATGAAGGAGATTTTTGGGTTGCACTTGGAATTCACCGCTTGCATGGACTGCTCGTAGGGGACATGAAGGAGTGAAAATTCTAATGGGGAGGGAAGATGTCAAGGGCGACAGGGCAGAAGCGGCCGCCGAACACCGCTTTGATCGTTACTAACTTTAGTAATGCCCCTAAGAGAGCGATGTCGCTGCTACGTCCTCATTAAGCGGTAGCCCCCGTAACAGTACTATTCGAAGCCTAGGAGGCTCCGTACCGTTAAAATCACCATCATTCTATTGGTTTCGCGCTATGTTACTCATGAAAGTTGTCCTTGGGCCTCTCCTTCCCCCCTGAAACAAATCCCAAGAGATAGGAAGACACAGATACACATGCACGCCATCCCCGCCTATGCTCGCTTGGCTATTTGTTTTAATGGTCGGATCAGGATTTTTATGAGTTTTTGTTTACAAGGCCCTCTATTTTGGTTAGTGGGGAGGGACGTTATTATTGTTAAAGAAGGTCTAGTTTAGTGGTCGCCGTTTTCATTATTATATCTGATTCTTATCTAGCTCTAAACTGCCTGCATGTTTTTCCTTGTTCCGCTCCCCCCCTCCCTTGGGCAGTTGGTGCGGTGTGTATATAGTGCTAATTAGGCAGAGGAAATGCGGAGTAAGATAACAGAAGGGTTCTTGAGGAGATTTCCAAAAACTGGATAAAGATCGTACCTAGGATATAAGACCGGTTAAGGTGAGTGATAAAGTTATGGCTTAATCAACAGTACGACAACATACTTAAAAGACATACAGTGTTACCCCCATTATAGACATTAGTATAGAGGGTGGAAGGGGCCTAGAGCGTAGGCTTTCCATGTCATTCGCCTGTCTCCCTTGTCTCGGGATCAATTTGATTCCATGAAACATACTGTACACTCGCGGTAAGAAAGTTACTAGACAATTACGGAATTAGATCTGCACAATATTAGATTACGTAATGGTTGCGGCAGGTTGCGGCAGCATTATAACTTCATGTAACGTGAGAGGATGCAAGAGCGAAGCACTAGCTGGGGGCTGGATAATAGGAGACATTTTTAAACCTGCGGTGAGAGATCATTCTGCCATTTTCCGATAACTTTCTTACCGCGAGTGTACATATCAGTAGAGAAACAGCCGAGGAAATATATTGTGGCGGGAATCCAGGGACCACGGGGTCTCCCGGGCATAATCTAGCCAGCGGCATTGAAGGACTGAAACTCCAGGAATATGCCTCGTGAGGCCGGTGGAAAACACCTCTAGGCGGTGTCGCAAAACCCCGCTCCGCAATCACAGGGTTCCTTCCTGGTCTCAATATGAAGCTGTCAAGGCAAAACAAGAGGGAGTCTTTTAGCTCCCATACTGGGGATGACCTCACACAGGTCAATAGTAGGGGATCAACGTGCTGCTAGCCATCAGGGGCAGGGCAGCGCTCGGCGCCCGTCATTGGAATTGTGTTGTTATGCTTGTTGCTACCGAGTGATATTTTATGATCTTACTCTCAAAGAGCATGCTCGGGCTGGAGTGAGGCTGGGCTCTGGCTATCTAGAGTGGTTGTTTTATTGAGTTCGATAGGAGTTTCTGTTTTAACTAATGTGCTTTCCCTGAGAGTGTAGAGAGATGGGTCCGCCAATACTAGCGTAGCGATTTAATCGCTGATGTGATGAGCCCTGATATTTTGTGCTGTGTTCAAGTTCGGCTATGTTGGTAGCGGTTGGAATACAGAATGTGCGAGGTGCCTCTCTAGAAAATCCCATCGGTCCCTCCAGGAAAGGGTTCTCTGATTTGTGAAAATGCCATGCAGGAATTTTCTCTGGTGCTGCCAGTTGGCAGCTAGTATGTCATTGGGGCAAATAGGGATGGTGGACATTAAACCATGTCTATATGAGTAGGCAACATTAATCACAATTATTTCCTGATAGCCATCTTCTACGTCTCTTTTCACCAAATGTCAGAAACACTTGCATTTTAGATTTTCTTCTCCCTATATCTAAAAAAGCCCTCACTTTGAAGTTTCAGAGGGGGGGAAGGATAGAAGGAGGTATTTTAGAAAAAAATGAACAATAAAGAGGAGAAGAGAATATACATCCAAGAAACAACAAGAAATGAAGATAGTATGACCGAAATCCCGAGCAACCCTGGCTTACCTCAATACAGTAGAAATAGGCCTCAACTAACCCTGGATTCAAGTTTTTAAACAGGAGCTCACAAATTCCGATTTAATACCATAAGAAAAATGGGGATACAGGGCTGGCACAGCATGTTGTAAATGTGTGCATTGCTGTAGCCTATGATTTCCTTCCACCAAGAAGAAAATAAAAATCGAGCTGGGTTATTGTGGAAAGTATACTCGGAAGAAATGGTAAGACGGAGGTTTCGACAAAGTAGTGGTTTAAGGCGTAGGAGATGATTGGCGACGGTGAGAGGGGAAGGGTAGTTGTAACGACAAACATAGCTATGGAAGTGTTCAGATCCTTGAGCACTCGGTGTATAGGTTGCTAGCACGGTGATTTGAGGTCGGCAGCCAGGGCTATGTCTCGTCGAGCTATGTCCGTGCTCCGGGCAGAAGCTGTGTGATGCTGCATTAGAGCTACCACTTGTGTGTGACCCCGTCTAGCGGCACAAGAGAGTGCTGTTTCGCCCTTATTATCGGGCTTGTTGGGGTTGATGTCGTCCCTTTCGAGTAACGTTCCCACCACCTCCACGCGCCCATGCAAAGCTGCATGATGAAGTGGTGTTTCGTCGTTCTTATCCAATGTGTTTGTATTGACATCGCCCCGTTCGGGGAGAATTTTAACCACTCCCTTCCGCCCTCTCCTAGCAGCCCACTAGAGTGGCGTTCGGCCGTCCGTATCTGGTGTGTTAGGGTTGACGTCGTCATGTCCAAGTAGTATTTCCACCACTCCCTGGCACCCATTTTCAGCGCGCTGTTGAGTGGCGTTTGGCCCCTATAATCTGGCTGGTCGGGTTTGAGGTTCTCTCGCCTGAGTAGTATTTTCAACACTCCCTCGTGCCCACTGCGAGCAGCCCACCAGAGAGGTGATCTGCCGCCCTCATCAAGCCTGCTGGGGTTGACTCCGTCCCGTCCGAGAAGTATTTCCACCACTCCCGCGTGCCCTTGTTTAGCAGCACAACAGAGCGGCGTTTTATGCTTATTATCTGGCGTTTCTGGGTCGACATAGCCCTGTCTGAGCAGTAGGTTCACAATTCGCTCGTACCCACCACGTGCAGCCCACCAGAGTGGCGCTTGGCCTGTCCTATCTGGTGTGTCGGGGTTGACGTCGTCTCGTCCGAGCAGCATCTCCATCACTTCCTCCTACCCATCGAAAGCAGCCAGCATTAGTGGTGTTCGGCAGCCGCATCTGGCCTGTCGTCTTCCCTCCCCATTAGAATTTTCACTCCTTCATGTCCCCTACGAGCAGTCCATGCAAGCGGTGAATTGCAAGTGGAACCCAAAAATCGCCTTCATTGATGTCACAGCCTCCCATCTCTTGCAAAGTAGCGACAACTTAAATGGCTCCGGATCACGATGCACAATGTGGTGTAGAGGATGGAGGGCCGGTCCAACCACCCAAATAGTTTACTTGCGTTAAGGATAATTCGATCGATATCTAATCACAGTACTCCTTCAATTAGGTGAGCAGAAACCCCTATAACCACCCAACAGCGATACCCAGGTAAAGCCAGGGGACGTACCTCTCACCCCATCCAGTGTCAAAACAGCTTACCACAGTCAAACTCCATGAACAAAATGAAGAGAGGAATCGAACTCCCGGTCTCCTGCGATATGCAGAGCAAGTTATTAGAGCCTCTTTGGCTGCAACGGTTCCGTTACGTTGGGCCACCGTTTCTGCTGTAAAAGTCACCCTCTCTCCATTTTGAAACGGAAGGAAAAGGGTCATTTGTATGGGAGAACGGAAGGGAACCGTTGCCACCAAACAGACTCTTATTTTCTTGACAGGTTAAACACCGCGCTAGCTAGCCATTTTCACCCCATATCGATACAGGAACAAATACTTATCTAATTGTCTTTAATTTTCTTCCTTTCGCCTGACCGTAGACCTTCAGTTCAACAACACACCGCTCTAGACACCTGCAGGTTCCTTTTTCCTCCTCTCCCATATTTCATTTCTTACATTCGGCCCGGTATGCTAGGGATGCATTATTACTACCAGGTGTATATAAGATTTAGGGCAGAAGGATGGAGGAAATCTGGTTTGGTGGATAATCGCAGGATGGGATCCGACTGTTCGGTGGTAAATTGTACAGTTCATAAGCAGATAGCTCCAGCTCAGGTGGTGTCTCGTGGCCTTGAAGCTCCCTTTTCGCATGAGTCCTCCAGTGTACTGACCAATATTCTAGAAAGGATGTGTTCTAGGTATTAGGAGAAGGAGCGGTTGGAGGGGCTTGACTTGCTGAGAACCTGGATAAGCCAAACAGATTTCTCCCTTGGCTGAGCGAGGTCTACTGAATATATCAGTATCGGGGCGAGTGGAGAGATACTCCCGAAGAATAAAGAGGACCGGCCCCACAGGCTATCCCTCCTTGTCCACTAAAATAAACTTCTGGCATCAGTTCACCTATCCATAATCGAAGGGACATAGCCAACATGTAAATCTGTGGATCCTAAGTTAGCAGGATTGCAAGTGTGTGGTAGAGCTCATTCACTTGCAGCGGCCTTCCGGCACGGCCGATCCAAGTTCTCGATTTACCGCCATCTCGCGCTCATATCCGCCCGGTCATCAAACTATAAGCATCTCTTGATTCTGATCTATCTCCCATTTTGTTTAGCGCTTCCTGTCTCTGATAAGTTGTCGTTTCATGCAGTGTTGCATCGATATTTAAGGAAACTAGTAGAAACCAAGAGGCACGTCTGTAAGTGGGTAATGTGGGCCATTGTTCCTAGTATTATTGCGATGCGTACATCTAAACAGGTTTTCGAGAATCTCCTCTAGAGTGTCTGCTGCTAGACCATCGTCCCGCGGGTCCGGAGTTTCGTCTTAGCCCAGTCTAATATGAAGGTATCCGATGGTATGGCCTTTGTTAGGGCGTACAGGCACACTTGTAACTTGCCCAGCAAGAGCCTTTTTATCACAGCCCAAATATAAAACCTTCCAATGATAGATATTCGTGTAGCCCAGGACTTCTTAGAAACCCGATAGCCCTTTGTTGCCCGTCTCCCTTTCTCCAAAACGGAAGTAATAAAAAAAAAAAGACTCGATGCATAACTCTCCGCCTGTCGGGAAAACTTTCCAATGTGGGCTGTGTCAGAACGTACAGCGCCAGCGTAGCGATAAAGGAACATACTGGGAGGAAACTAGACATTTAACACGAAAACCTTTTCTCGGAAAGGGGAATTTAGGCCCCTTGAGATTGGATAAATAGGATAACAAGGGTCCCCACCTGGTAGTAGGACTAGTTGGACTTCATGATCTCCGGGCTACGTGCAAAAAATTGACCGATTGTTAGAGCAGACGCCACTCTTTTGGGAACACCCATTCCCGAAAATCTCATGCTGCAAAATGCATAACTCCATTAGAAGTGGTCATGACGAGTGCCGTGAGATCCTAGGAATCAAGGCCGCGGCAATGGAAACGGAGCCCTTGTGAGTTGACCAGTCAAGTTCAGGGACTGGCTGAGGTAGTTGAGGCGGTGGATTGGAGTGGTGAGAGGAAAAATGTGAGAAAAGACTTTGCAGAGACAGGACTGAAGGGATGGGGGGAGGGAAGGGAGAGATGAGAGCGACAGGGATACTGCTGCTTCCATTAATTCTGCCATGGACATTGCGGGATCTGGGGAATGCATTCATTTGTCCCCAAAAAACCTACGAGTGATTCCCCATGACATAGTTAAACAGTCGGTCAGCTGTGTAGAAGGGGGGCGAAGAGGGAGGAGAGGAATAAAACCTTTAGAATGGATAGGGGGTTTTCTATGGCCTGTGAGTGGGCTGCTAGGGGCATATTCGGGTTCAAACGAAGGCGTTTGGGAAGAATCTTTGATACTAAGATAGTGTTCACAACTGTCCCAGGCGTACTGCTGGAGGGGTTGGCAATTAATAGTCCTTTAAGTTCGGCGCTTCTGGAAGCTGCAGTTTCCAATGGGAAGTAATGCATGAAAAAACTGTGATATCGTTTTGCAGTCTGACCTGCTGGACTGTCTGTCGGGTGCCAGTTTCCGTCCAAGAATGCTGGGAACCGTGGGGTGTAAATGGGTGTAAATTGGGAGAGAATGAAGCCCTAGAGTTCGTTACGGGGCCTCCGGGGCCCTGAAAACGCCGGCCCCCCAGCCAAATTCCCCACCCCGCCCCGCTCACAGGGGCGGGGCGGGGCATTTTCCCCTCCATTCCCCACCCCTCCCCCGCCTAGGCCCCCGCCCCAACACTCTTATATCTTCTATGATATGATATCCCAAACAGGAGGTTTCTTAGGTCGTGAGAAAAGAAAAGCAAGTCCAACAAGGGTACTTATTCTCCATCTGCACACAAATATATAAAAAGGCCGTCCCCACCCAAACCATCCCCCACCCCAAAAATAAAAACACAGGTACCTTCTCCACTCCTTCTCCATACCAACCACAACACGCTCATCAAGACAAACCTACTACCAACACAGAAGCTGAAAAATGGACGTCAACTCCAGCCAGCGCAAGCCAATCGCTCACTGGACCACGGCAGCAGACGAGATTCTTATCAACGGGCTCCTGTCCCATCTCCGCGAAGGCCACCAAGTCGGTGGTAGGTATAGTCCAGAAATCTGGGATGAGGTCACCGATCAAGTCAACGAGTCGTTCATTGGGACAGATCTTCCATTCTTGGATGTCGCACAGGTCAAAACCCGCTATGGTTCTGTAGGTTTCCTTCATGCTTTCTCTGGTTGACGGGGGGGTGTGATGCCAGAGTACTGATTTAGTTTTAGTTGAGGAGGAACCTCAGAGACTTTGTCGATTTGTTGGAAACAACTGGCTTTAATTGGGATCAGGAGAGTGGAATGATGCTCGCAACTGAGGATCTTTGGGATAAATATCTCGAGGTATGTGATACCTTTTACTCCATATTGGCCAAGCATGTTTTGGGCGCTAATGAAAGAGTGTCTCTAGAACCACCCGAGGGCAGGAATCTTCCAGACAAGGCCTTTGGAATTTTTCGCAGAGTTGTTGGAACTTTTCGATTTTATTGGACCAACTATTACGGCTACTGGTGCCGAGGCAAATGAAGAGGCCAATGAAGATCAAATGGATGAAGATGTTGAGCTCTCTGCAGTGAATGCTGGAGATAGCGAGTCCAGTTATGAAGATTCGCCAATTCAAAACGACAATGGTGCTCCAGTTAGCAACCTGTGAGCAGCCCCCCCTCTGAAAAACAACATAGGCCAAGATCACTTCAATCACTCCCTCTACTACGGCACTAACACTAAGGGTCAGCAACCTCTCTATCCGCTCGGCCATGACTCCTGCCAATTTCTCGTCCACCGTTGACACTGCAAGCGCCGGACCTCAGGGGAATGATGGTCACAGCCCCGCCATCTCTGGAGGCCGCAAAAATGATCCAAATGGAAGAGACCTCACCGAAATCGCTACGATCGTGTCCCCCTCCCAAATGGACCAGTTGATCGCCACCGTCAAGTCTCTCGAGGGGACTAAAACCGAGACAATGCAGGCAGAACTCTTGTGGTATGAACAGGCCGTTGGTAAAGCCGCAAGGCTTTACCAACTCGGCGATATTGACAAAAAGAAGTTCCGTCTCGCTGTTAGATCTTTGGACAAAGATACCTGGGCGTGCATAGCGTTCTGCCAAATGTCGGACGAACTTCGCATCCACTGGATCACGGAGAAAGCGAAGGAGGGGGGGGGACCTACTAGCAACACTAAGGCCTAACGTTCAGAGAGGGGATTTGACTCATGATGCCTATTCATCTGATTTTTTCCTTTTCGGGAATTTATTTCTATGCAATTTGCCAATGTACTCGAATAGCGTTCTTTCTGTGGTCGATTTTGTCGATGAATTGCTATTCTAAGCTACCTAAGCTTTGTATGTTAGGTGGAACAGCGCAACCGAGTCAAACAATAAAAAATTATATAACCCTCTTGTTCAGTGTTAAGTTTAAATGACTAATATTAAAACATGATCAGTGAGCAAAGACTTACCACACCAGTTCAACCCAGCCCAGACCAGGGATTAGCAATCCATCAGCCGAGAACCGGAAAAAGGGATTTGGTGCCGGGGCCGGCTCTGAAGTTGGTTCACAAGCTGCTCCAATAGCTCAGAGACAGCCGGTACATACAGTCCTAATCGAGGGAAGGAAAGAAACCTATAAGCACCAGTGTTCTCAACGGGGCAGTCCGTCCTGGTCCTGGCCCAGGACGGACGGACGACATTGTGTCGTCCTCCGTCGTCACCTGCAGTCCCCCGCCGTCCCCCACTGTCCTCCGCCGTCCCCCGCCGTTCTACAAAGGCACCTGCCATCCCCTACATGAAATTGTCTCACATCGTGGGGCTCATCGTCCTTCATAATGACGGCCCACCCTTCACCGCTCATCCAGAGCTTTTTGGTGTAGCTCACTGGGTTGATTGCAGAAACATGCTCAAGTTGGGCGAATTTGCGGCGGCTCTCTCAACCTCCGGTTCTCAATCTTCAACGAGGACCCATTCACCATCCCCAAAGTGAAAGATCCTTCCTTCTCAATCACTAACACTGTTCCTCGAATAATCTTCTCTATTGAGGAATCTTCACAAACGGGACTATACAGATTGCGCGAAATTGCTTGCGCCGAGACTATTTGACGACTGCAACCGCATACCCACCCGAATCCTCTCGAAGCCACACAAACCGAGTGTTTACGGATCGATTTCGATAAGCTTGGCCTGTTAAATAGCCTGTGCTCTAATCTGTCTTTGGCAATAATCGGATCGTAGCGTGTCTAGTAGAGGGGGGAGGTCATGATATCAACTAGGAAGATAGCATGGGTAATACACCTCTCGTATAACCTGCTGAGAATGGGCATGAGGCAGTCGTGGAATTGCTACTCAGCCGGGCCGACCTAGACACCGACAAGCCAGGAGATATTCCAGCGGAAAAAGTGAACCCTTCGCAGAGAATTTACTCACTTTTAGCCCATGTAGCTCGGTGAACAGAAATTCAAAAAATAAACCGGAAAACAGAAAGGACAACCATAATGAACGGTGAGATTTTTAATTTTTTAGTCAGAAAGGACTCGAAAGGGCCGTCGGTGAACGGGGAGAGAAACCTTCCAATATTGTAGTGATGAGGCAGGTCTCCCTCTGCCGAAAAGCGTAGACCCATACTACTATGCATCAATGTTCTAGGAGAATGTGTCGCAGAACATCAAGCTAAAGCTCCCAATTCGCCGAAGCAAACCTCCCAAAAGCCTCCTGCCGCTTGGCTACTTGTTATTGGTATACAAGTAGAAAACGGCACATTCATGATGAAACTGGGAAGCCTCTTTCTGGAGGAGTGATAACTATACGGACCTCCCCTACAGGAAGGTCGTGTCACGGGATATTTCTATAACTGGTTGGATAAGGATACGACCCCAGATGCAAGGAAATTGTTCAGAATTGTGCGTAGAAGCACCGACACTCTGGAAGCTACTTCAGGTTATTTACGGATAGATACGTGTCTAGATTCCTGCTAGTCTACTTGAATATCGGTGCGACCCTGCGAGAAACGGGCGACAAAGGCTCAACATAACGACCAATGGGGATGGGTGCTTGATCGTAGATCATTTTGCAGCATGTCGGATAAGGAAGAAGGTTGGTGAAAGCCAGGCTTGGCATTGCCACTTCATTGCAGATCATCCCCGTGAATTAGGCCTTGAGCCCACGAAACCGCACCACTCTCCAGCAGTTAATACTCGTACAGACGAGTCACAGAACCTCAATTGCTACAGTATCGCTCCAGCAGGGGCCTTGCTCGCTTGTTACCAAGGACTTGTTATCGTGGGCAAGGAGGCTCCAGCCGTGCGATTAACCCACTCTACCCTCTACCTCTACCTGTACCTCGTTCTCGCCCCGAGCCTTTTCTGGCACAGCTCGACGATTTCCGAAAGCTTCACACCCCAGTTGTCTGAATTGGCACGAGGTCAAAGCTCTCTCGATCCTTCCCCTCCAAATCTCCAAGGCAGACCCTCTCCCGATCTTCAACCCGCCCTCACTCTCCACTACCAACACACGGTTTTTCGAATCTTCTTTGTACTGGGGAATCCACGCGGAACGGAGCGGTTCAAATTGCACGAAATTACTTGCGCTCAACGCATTTAACCATAACCGCATATTGACCAATACCCTCCGGGGGGCGCGAGGGCCGAGCGTTTACCGTACTCATTTCCATAAGCTTCCTCTGCTCAATAGTCTACTCCACGCACCTACCCTTGTGGTTGATGGGATTGCAGCGTGTTTGATAGAAAGGGAATGTTGTGATATCAACAAAAAGACAGCATGGGTCGTACACCTCCCGCATGGGCTTCTGAGAATGGGCAGGAGCCAGTTGTGAAAATGTTACTCAGCCGGGCCGACATCGGCCCTGACAAACCAGACGAGGAGGACCAAACGCCACTGATGCTAGCTGCTCGCAATGGGCACGAGGGAGTGGTGAAAATGCTTCTCGGGCGAGACGACGTCAACCCCAACAAACCAGATGAGTGTGGCGGAACACCCCTCTGGTGGGCTGTTCGGAAAGGACACGAGACGGTTGTCAAAATACTACTCAGCCGGGCCAACATCGACCCCGACAAGCCAGATGCGGGCGGTCGAACACCACTAATGCTGGCTGCTTTCGATGGGCAGGAGGAAGTGGTGGAGATGCTGCTCGGACGAGACGACGTCAACCCCAACAAATCAACTCGGGACGGAGACACACCTCTCATATTGGCTGCTTGGGAAGGGCACGAGGCAGTTGTGAAAATGCTACTCGGCCGGGCTGACATCGACTCCGACAAGCCAGGGGACGGCGGCCTGGCACCACTTTGTTGGGCTGCTCAAAGTGGGCGGGAAGGAGTGGTGAAAATACTACTAGCGCGGGGCGATATCAGCCCAGACAGACCGGATAATGACGGCCGAACACCTCTCTGGTGGGCTGCCCGTAATGGGCGTGAGGGGGTGGTGAAAATGCTGCTTGGGCGGCACGACGTCGATCCTAACAAGCCTAGTTTGTATGGCGAAACGCCACTCTGGTCGGCGACCTTCAATGGCCACGAGGAAGTGATAGCTCTGCTACGGCCTCTACTGTCTGCCGCCCATAACACAGCTTAAGCTCCCGCCGGCATCGTCCTCCTTACCTCCCCGAAGACCGCACTGATAGCCTGTTCGTCATTTCCGCAACGACTGCAATAGCTTCGTAACCCTGTTTATCGCCCGCATGACTCCCCCCTCCCACCCCCCCTATCTTCACCTTCTCCTGCAGCTTAAACCACTCCTTTCCCGTCCTGCGTTTCCTTTAGGAGTAAGTCTGCCACCGTGCTACACCATACTTCCCCCCGTTTTTCTTGCTAGGGAAAATCATACACAGTGGAATTGCGCATATTGATCACATACCAGTCCAACCCTTTATCCCCATTTTTCTCATCGTGTCAAATTAGTGTTTATAAGCTTCTATTTCAAATCTAGACTCTAGTATTCATGAAGGGCTTGTTCGACTCTGCCGAAATAAGCTGTTGTGACCTGAAATCTATCTCATATTCATTTTTACTGTCGCTCTCTTGTTGTAGGCCCCCCTTGCAATGCCGGGGGTTGATCGTGTACTTAAAAAACTGAAAGTGGATTTCTTTTCCTCTGGACGCCTCCCTAAACCATTCCCCTTCCCTCTTATACCTCCTTCGAGATCCAAGATGTTTTTTCCAACACCCACCCGGCTACCGGCGCCTGGTCAGATTTTTGCAATCTACCGTACTTGCTGTATTGTTCTATACTCTGTGTAAACCGTTCGGGTTTGTGTTATGATTTATGTAATGAGAAGATGACAAGAAGCCTCTTCCTTTGTTTCGTTTTTTTGGGGAAAAATCAGAAAACGGGGGGGAGAGGGGAACCACGTATATATGATACTAAAAATAAAAATAAAAACCAAATTATCGGTGGAAATCAGCACACAGGTAAGGAAAGCGACTCCATATATGAATTTAGGAATCCATCAGTAGAACAGGTAGTCCAAAACCTAGTGCACACATCCATGCGATAGGCAGGCAACTACAAGGCATGGGAAGGCCTTATTATACGACAAATGGTAGAACTCTAACAAACACACGGAGCAGGGAATGACTGACTTAATCTAATATGATCAATGAGAATGTAATCACCACTTCTCCACCAGGCCCTTAACCGAAGCCGAGGTTTGAATCAGAGGAAAAAGTACTCCCCATCAACTCCAAGAAATTGAATGTGAATGCGCAGGTTATCTTGTTCTTACCCAGTCCTCGGTCTCCCTCCATTCCTCCAAGTTCCATTCATACATACAGTACCGTACCTCGTGAAACTCACAGAACCTAAGGTACCGGCGCTACATATCCCAACACCCTCCAAGTTCTGTGTTATCGGACCCGTCATATTGCCACTTCCCCTGGATGGAGAACATGTTTCCGTAATCGCGAATTGGGAACTCCTTTTCCAAATCTAAATCAAGGCAGCACCTGTACGGGGGTATGGCCTATAAGTTTTGTATATTTTGTTAGCAGGGGGTGTCGGGCGAGCGCGGGTAGGGGTGCAGATTGGGTATAAAGCCAGCGATATAAGTTAGGTATGGCGGCTACCCAACAGAAGGTTGGGCCTACCATTTAGGCTACATATCGAATAAACGCGAGCGCCTCCCTGCGGGAACCAAAGTTCCTCAACTGAGCCCTCTAATAAAAAAAAGTGTCAATTTTTCAAAGCTGAGAACATCTAGATTGAATGACAGCTATCGCAAAGGGAAGAAAAAAGGGAAAACTGCTAAACTTCAAAATGAAACCTGCAACCAGGAAAACTGAGCCATTTCCAGCCCTCCTTGTCCTAGTGCTCGTACTGTCCTCCACTGCGAGAAGCATTGGTGAGTGGATCGCTGCGCTTGTCGCTCGAGATCCTTGGCACCGATATATCCCAGCTGACAATAGGGACGCTTCCTGTTGGGAGAGGGGTGGTGGGTCGGCAACAAAGAGCGCGAGCTGTAGGGAGGTTTGAGGATCTCGTGTTTGGAGAGATCTCGTGTTTGGAGGGATCGGTGCTGATACCGTACTCGTCCCCCCCAAAAAAAAAGTTTGTCCCGACCTTTACCGACACGCTGGGAGCGCAGTTCAGAACCGCGCTTCGCTCATGGTAACAGGTGGCGTCCTAGTGTAATGCTCTACTAGTACGAGTACTATAGTATGGGTAAAGGTCGATGACAGACTTCTTTTTTTGGGCGAGTACTCGGTACAGTACGGGTGCAGGTGTATGTCGTGGGTGGCCCACGAACCCAGCCTGGTGGAACTATGACCCCGAGCTTCGCGTGCCCTCGGCTATACCTTTTTCCGTCGACCTCCGAGACACTGCTCGTGCCTTGGAGCAATCCACCGTGTGCTTTGCCCAATTGGGAATGGGTTGTTCCAACCCGCCATTGATTCTACGAGTAGTTTCTCTTGGAACAAAAAAAATATAAAATACAATACATTAAGCGCCGCTACGTAGGTGGGAAATCTGCCGTGCGGTTTTGCGTTTGATTTGATCCTCGGGGCTGTCATTGTGAGGGAAGGAGGTAGGTGGGTTGGAGATTTTTAGTTGAGGCTCTTCACAGGTACAGTACTTGTACTCGAGTGCTTTGGTTGAGACATGGGGTGGCGTTTGTTTGACACCACGCGGTTCTGGAATAAATTTAATCCTGAGAGCCCTCCACCTTGGCAATCGTCTCTATCTATGATACTTGCACTGAGTACGGGACAGTACTGCACACACCCTTTCTCCAATTTTCTTCTCTAGATTGGAGTATCCACACAAAAGGGCTATTTTAGACTCGGCAGAATTGCTTAGGCAGAAGTTGTCTGACCAATATAATAACCGCATACCCACTAAAATCCTCTTGAGAGGAACCGAGTGGTTACCACATTCATTTTGGTAAGGCTTCCCTGTTCAATGGTCCGCACGGCTCACATAGCTTTGCAATTGGTCGGATTGTATCTCAGTTATTAGTGGTTGAAAGTTGTGATATCAATCGAAAAGACAGTAAGGGTAATTCGTCTCTTGAGTGGGCCGCAGGGAATTGGCACGGAGATGTGGTGAAACTGATACTCCGCCAGGACGATATTGGCCAAAAACAAGCCGGGTGAGGGCGGCCAAACACCGCTCTTGCGAGCTTCTTTTAGAGGGCAATAGGGAGCTGTGAAAATACTGCTCTCACGAGACGGCATCAATCCCGGCAAGCCTGATGACTACGGCCAAACACCACTATCTGTAGCTGCGGCTTGGGGGTCTGGAGGGGTGGTCAAAATGCTACTCGGACGAGACGATGTCAACCCTGGAAAGTCAGATATCAGATGATTACTGCCTAACGCCGATCCATGGATACGCGAGAGTGGTGGGAATACTGCTCAGGCCGGGCGAGGTTAACCCCGACAGAGCGAGATAAGTACGGCAAAGCATCGTCCTCGTATGGTAATAGAAATGGCCACGCGTGAGTGGTAACTCTACTGTACTGCAGCTTCAAACAGCTGCCATCCACAGCACGGATTAAACCTAAGAAGGCACCGCCCTCGCTAGCGAATGCCGAACTAGCAACTTATGCACCATTTTGTCTTTGTCGCTACCACCGCTCCGCACTTCTCGGCCCCGCCCGTCTCCTCCTGTATCTTATACCACTCCCTTGTAACCTTTTCTCCCCGAAACACAGCACACCTGCCACATTAACTCAACCGGGTTCTTGTTTTTTTTTTCCTTCTCGGTGGAAGGTGATCATACGCAATGGCAATACACATACAGTACTGTATATGATGATCGGCAAACAAATTTTTATAGATATTGTGAGTTGCTGGGAGGAGAATAATTGCTTAGTCATCAAGCTATCCGGCTGTCATTGATGATAGGTCTGGCCTGTCTTGGCAAATCTTTTTTTTCTCTTCTTCTTCTGTTAAATCCGCGGTTTATTCGTAATAGTCTTGCAAATTTTCTTTTGCTTCTACTGTATCATATAATAGCTCTTAAATAAATTCTCTTTTCTTCCCGAAAACACCGATCAATAAAACTGGTTTCAACTCGCTTCCTGTTTGACCTTTACTCTCTCTCTCGTTTCCGTCCCCGCAGCTTCCGCATCCAAGTTGCCGCTGTGGAAATAGTCTGTTTTGCCCACCACTCATTGGGTTAAACTCTCCACCAACCATTTCTAACAAAACCAGGTTGGCCATCACAAGCTGCATTCGACTCAATTTACCTCCTTTCCTCTGTACTACATAAAACGGCGATCTCTCTCTCATTTCCTATCGCCTTCTTTCTTCTTCCATCGTCGTTTCTCCCACAACCGACTTTCTGCACCGGTCTTATCCATCCACCGTCAAACAGGCTCTCGACCAGTTTCCCTCCCGAACGAGCACCCTTCCTCGGTCTTTAACACTCCCCTCTCGACCTCCATAACATACACTTTCTCGAATTCTCCCCTGTAACTTGCGGAGTGCACAAAGAGGGACATTTTAGATTCTGCGAAATTGTTTGAGGTAAGGTTTGGCGACTACTTTAATAACCGAATATCCACTCAAACACTATTGAAAGAACAGAAACTCACTGTTTACTGTGCTTACTTTCACCAGCTTCCCCTCTTCAATAGTCCACACGGCCCATCCGTCTTTGGGATTAATGAGATTGTAGCCTGTTGGGTAAAGGTGGAAGGTTGTGATATCAGCTGAAAAGACATCATGCGTAATACACCTCTTAGGTGGGCTGCTGAGAATGGGCACGAGGAAGTGGTGGAGCTATTACTCGGCCGGGATGACATCGACCCCAACAAGGCAGGTGAGGATGGCCAAACTCCACTCTTCCAAGCTTCTCGCGGCGGACACGAGGGAGTTGTGAAAATGCTGCTTGGACGAGAAGACGTCGACCCCAACAAATCAGATGATGAGGGCCAAACACCGCTTTGTTGTGCTTTGGAGAAGGGACATGAGAGGGTGGTGAAATTGCTACTTGGTCGAGACGACATTGACCCTAATAAACCAGGTTCGGATGGCAATACACCTCTCGCGACGTGTGTTCATTTGGGGGACCAAGAAGTGCTAAAAATCCTACTTGGACGAAACGACATTAGCCCTGACGACATAGGTGAGGGCGGCCGAACACCGCTCTGGTGGGCTGCTGGCGATGACGATGAGGCAATAGTAAAAATGCTGCTCGCGAGGGACGACGTCAACCCCGATAAGCCTAATGATGAAGGTCAAACTCCACTCATTTGTGCTGCTGAAAATGGGGCCTATGGAGTTGTGGAAATATTACTTGGGCGGTACGATGTTAACCCTGACGGAGAAGATAATTACGGGAACACACCACTCAGTTACGCCGCTTTGCATGGTCACCAATGGATTGTGGGGATACTCCTCGGAGAGGATAACGTCAACCCAACGCACCGGATATGGACGGGAATACCCCAATCTACTCTGCCGCTAGGTATGGGCACGTAGAGATTGTTAGGATGCTACTCGAACGGGGCGATGCCAACCCAGACTTGCCAGATAATAACGGCGACACTCCACTCAGCTACGCTGCTTTGAATGGCCACGAAAGGGTTGTGGAAATGCTCCTCGGGCAGGACAACGTCAACCCCGACAATGCAAATAAGAAAGGCCAAACGCCACTCTTGTGGGCCTCCTGGGGTGGGTGTGAGGGAGTGGTGAAAATGCTACTTGGACGGAACGATGTCAACCCCAACACACCAGATATGAACGGCCAAACGCCACTCGGGTGGGCTGCTGGGAGACGCCATCTGGGAGTGGTTAAAATTCTCCTCGAACGGGACGGTGTCAATCCCAACACATCGGATAAGAGCGGCCAAACCCCACTCCATTGTGCAGCTTTGTATGGGCGCGTGGAGGTGGTTAGAATGTTACTCGAACGGGACGACCTCAACCCTGATAGGCAAGATATGTATGGCCAAACAGCACTCTTGTATGCTATTAGAAATGGCAATACGCAAGTGATAGCTCTACTGCAGCCTCAAACAGTTGCCGCCCGCAGCGCGGACTAAGCCCGAGGAGACGTCATCCCCATTACCCGCCTTCGAATACCATACTGCCAACCTATACGCCATTTTCGCAAGGCCCAAAACCTCTCTACCTACCTGTTCGCCGCTACTACTACCCCCCCACTCAACCCCGCCCTGTCCTCTCCTGCATCTTATAACTCTACCTTGGGGTAATTGCCATCTTGCTTTTCTTTCTAGAATATACCTACTATAGTACTCTAGCCTAGCTTTTTTTTTTTTTCCCCGCAGAGGAAAATCATACCCAGTGGAATACTCAAATCTTTCCTATTTCCGGCGAGCCATATATCCACATTTTTCTAGCCGACACGAGCCAGCATATGTGAACTTCCGTTTAGAATACAGCTGTCAAGGCTAGAGCTTGGCTGGTTCTACTTCATTGAGATAGGACATCAAGGGCTGCGAATATCCATCATACCTACATCTTTGGTGTTTCCAGCATGTAAATTCTCGTTCTTCATTCATAGTTCCCTTATCCCTTCTAATATCGCTCTTCTTTCCCTTTTCTCCCGTCTAAAGTGTAAACGTGAGTCTCGTTTGGACATGGAGAGAGAGAGAAAAATGTTCAAAGTGCAAGTATTCCCAACACTGGTGAAAAGCGACTTCGAAACTAGTTGTTGCTTAATGTATGATTGTGATTGGTTTCCACTACTTCTATTGGGATGGTTTAATAAAGATCATACATATCTACTATTGTGCGAGGGCAAAATTAACCGCGCACAGACGATTGATAGCAACCCGACACCCTCATCACTCTGCGCTTTCAACACCACCTAAAGAAATTTCTCTGGATCAAATATTAATTTCTGGTATGTGTTCCACAGTAAGTTTATATTTTTGATTTGTTTTTTCCGGTTTTCGTGATATTGGCGTTGGTAGGGGGGGCCCATTGCCATGGCCGGAGTTTTTTCATGTTGGTTGATGCGCGGTTAATTTTGTCCACGGACAATACTATCGTCCTAGGACGGGATTAAAAGAAAAGTTAGAATTCTACACGACACATTTTAGGCATGGGTATCAGGGAGAATTAATAGATCAATGAGCCTTTTAGCTATGGAATTAGCTCCTGTTTTGTGAGTGCTCTAGGAGAATTGTGAAACTCGCTATACTCCAGGGCTCTCCACCACCCTAAACGCAGATTACCGGAAAGGTGTACTATTCCAGAGGGTAGCACTCAGCCATAGCGCAACCTAAACTTGAAGGAAAGCACGAAGAAGAGGACGACTAGGTTGGAGTTGGAAGAGATTTAGCGGGATCGTACTGTATTAAGCAATGCGGACAGAGATTAAGGCACAGACTGTCAGGCTTGGCATGCACTCCTCTATATGGATTGGAAATCTGCGCAAGGACTGGGCATTAAAGTCGTCTCAACTGTGACACCGGCTAGTCGGAGTGTAGGGTCATAGAACCTCAGTGGCTAGAGTATTGGTTCAATAGTGTTGAAAGTGGAGTCAATGATCGGACAAGAGGCTTTTATGGAATTTGCTTGCTGTGGCACAAGGATGCGGGGGTAGTTTTATTGAGTGAAACTCAACCATAGCTTACCCTCTTGGCACTTCTGGTATTAGTCAGATTTGGTAGGTTGGGTTTATTAAAATAGTGGGAGATGGCTGGAATGGAGGTGAAATGTGGCAACATCAACTATGACTCGCATGACCTCCGGATTTAGTTGCAATTTGCTTTGTTTTAAGAAAAAAGGAGAAGCAAATTTACCCTGTAATTATATTATACACAGGATCGTTTCCCATGCAGTCTGCCTTTTTTTATCAACCGCTCAAATATTTCGTCGTTTTGAAAAGATTTTCCAGAAGACCCCAGACCTTCCACGCCATTGCTTCACCCTTCCACGTTCCATAGAGTTCCCTGTATTTAGTGGCTAGGACAAGGATCGCTTGGGAAAAGGAAAGAAAGACATGGATGGACATTTTATGTGAGAAGGGCAACTTCCAACATTTCCTCATTCCACTAGTTCTCACTGGACCGGATAAGTGTGGATATCTCCAACAAGTAGGGGCATTGCTCTCCTGTTGTCACGGACTTGTCATGGGTAAGGAGTATCCAAGAGACTGGCCAATCTACATTATCCGCTCACTACTGCCTCCGGGATCATCCAGAGATTTTCCACACAGTTCATTAGACAATTGTAGAAGCCCGCTGAAACTATCTGAATCCGTAGCCGGTCAACGGTGATGGAGGGACCCTGTCGCCTCCTGTCAGGTTGTGTCAGGTGGTGGATAGGTTTGGTGCCCTGAAGGGACTGGCTTCACGTCATATGTGGTAATCGGCCCACCATAATAGGTTAATCACCACAAGCCGCACTTAACCCTGTTCCTTTCTTTTACATCAAACAACAAGCACACCCTTGATTTTCCTATCGCCTTCTTTCCTCTTTGATTGCAGTTTACCCCCAGCGTGGCTTCCTTCCTGTGCCTTATCCATTCGCCATCAACGATCTCTTAATCGACCCTCTCCCGATCTCCAACCCACACCGTTTCTCAGTCTTCAACCCGCCCTCCCTCGTGAAATCAGACAGGGAGGCGCTCCCCCTGGAATTTTCTTCTCTATATTACGGAATACACACAAGAAGTGATAATTAAAATTCCACGAAACTTCTCGCGCTGAAGTTCTATAACGACTTGAATAACATCATATTCACTAAAGCCGTCTTGACAGCACTCAAAACAGCCCTTTCCTTATTTGCTTCCCTCAGCTTACCCTATCTGATATTTTAAACAGTCCATCCACCTCTGGGATTGATCGGATTGTAACCTGTTTGGTAAAAGTCGAAGGTTGGGATCTCAACTGAAAGAACCATATGGGTAATACACCTCTTGGATGGGCTGCAATGAACGGGCACAAGGAAGTGGTCGAAGCGCTGCTGGGCCGGGAAGATATTGACCCGGACAAGGCAGGCTATGAGGGCCGAACACCACTGATGTGGGCTGTTTGCAATAGGCACCAAGGGGTCCTGGAAAAACTTCTTAGACGAGAGGATATCGACCCCAACAAGTTAGATGAGCATGGCCAAACGCCTCTCTTACAAGCTATTGAAAATTGGCATTCGGGAGCTGTGGAAATGCTACTCAGACGAGACGACATCAACCCCAGCAAGCCAAATACCGACGGCGAAACACCGCTCCTTGTAGCTGCAGATTATGGGCAAGTGGAGGTGGTGAGGATGCTGCTCGAAATAGGTGGCGTCAACCCCAACGAGCCAGATGGGGAGAGCCAAATACCGCTCTCATATGCCATTTTGGGAGGGCACGAGGAAGTGGTGAAAATCCTACTTGGGCGAGACGACATCGACCCCAACAAGTCAAATTGGGATGGTAGAACACCGATCGCTGAAGCAGCTCGGTGTGGGAACCAGGAAGCGGTGAAAATGCTCCTCGATCGAGACGATGTCAACCCCAGCACACCAGATAAGGAGGGCCGAACGCCACTCTGGTGGGCTGCACGTGGTGGGTACGAGCGAATTGTGAACCTACTGCTCGGACAGGGCCATGTCGACCCCGAAACGCCAGATTATAAGCGTAGAACGCCGCTCTGTTGTGCTGCTAAACAAAGGCACGCGGGAGTGGTGGAAATACTTCTCGGACAGGACGGAGTCAACCCCAGCAGGCCTGATGCGTGCGGGAGATCACCTCTCTGGTGGGCTGCTTGCTCTGGGCACGAGGGAATGTTGAAACTACTACTCAGGCGAGAGAACCTCAAACCCGACCACCCAGATTGTAGGGGCCAAACGCCACTCAACCGCGCTGCTGCAAATAAGTGCGAGGGAGTGGTGGAAATACTACTTGGACGTGACGACGTCAACCCCAACACACCGGATGAGGACGGCCGAACGCCACTCTGGTGGGCTGCTGGGAGTTGTTATCTGGGAGTGATGGAAATTTTCATCGAACGGGACGATGTTAATCCTAACACACCAGATAAGGACGGCAAAACGCCACTTCATCATGCAGCTTTGTTTGGGCGCGTGGAGAAGGTGAGAATGTTACTCGAACGGGACGACATCAACCCCAACAAGCCCGATAATAATGGCGAAACAGCACTATCTTGTGCTGCTAGACGGGGTCACACGCAAGTGGTAGCTCTATTGCAGCATCACACAGCTTCTACCCACAGTACGGACTAAGCCCGAAGAGACATCGCCCTGGCTGCCGCCTTCGAATATCGTGCGAGCAACTTATGCGCAATTTCCCGAAGAAACGGAACATCTCCATAGACGTGTCTATCACTACCACCACCTTTCCCCTCTCAATGTAAGATGGAGGTTTTGACCAAGTAGTGGTTTGAGGTGCACGAGATTTCTTTTTTTGTTAGCGACGATTTCTTCCTGAGTGTATAGTATACCGTCTATAGTAACCTAGCTCGATTTCTTTTGTTCTTGGTGGGAGGGAACCATACATTGGCGATGTGCATCTATAATATCTCGCACCTGCCCTCTATCTTCATTTTTCTTGTGGTGATGTATCAGCATTTGTCAGCTCCTGTTTAAACCAGGAATCCAGAGCTGGTCGAAGCCTAAATCTACTCTATTGAGCCAAGCCAGAGTTGTGCGGGTTTTCCGTCATTCTATCTTCGTTTCTTATTGACTCTTGGATGAATAGCCTCTTCTCCTCTTTATTGTTGATTTCCTTTTTCTAAAATTCCCTTTTTCTCCCCCCCTCCCCCTCCCCTCTTAAACTTCAAAGTGAGGGCCTCTTAGGTATATAGAGAAAAAAATCTAGAATGCAGGTATTTCCGACATTAGGGGAAAAGCGACATAGGAGATGGTTATCAATCAAGAAGCGAGGGTTATTAATTTGGCCTACTCGAGGGTAGCGGGAATACTGCTCAGGCAGGGCATGTTTAACTCCGACAAGCATGATAAGTATGGTTCATGCACTCCAAAATGTGCGCCACACTAGCCAAAAAGTGATACCATACCCTTGTTCCTCTCTTTTACATCAAACAACAAGCACACCCTTGATTTTCCTATCGCCTTCTTTCCTCTTTGATTGCAGTTTACCCCCAGCGTGGCTTCCTTCCTGTGCCTTATCCATTCGCCATCAACGATCTCTTAATCGACCCTCTCCCGATCTCCAACCCACACCGTTTCTCAGTCTTCAACCCGCCCTCCCTCGTGAAATCAGACAGGGAGGCGCTCCCCCTGGAATTTTCTTCTCTATATTACGGAATACACACAAGAAGTGATAATTAAAATTCCACGAAACTTCTCGCGCTGAAGTTCTATAACGACTTGAATAACATCATATTCACTAAAGCCGTCTTGACAGCACTCAAAACAGCCCTTTCCTTATTTGCTTCCCTCAGCTTACCCTATCTGATATTTTAAACAGTCCATCCACCTCTGGGATTGATCGGATTGTAACCTGTTTGGTAAAAGTCGAAGGTTGGGATCTCAACTGAAAGAACCATATGGGTAATACACCTCTTGGATGGGCTGCAATGAACGGGCACAAGGAAGTGGTCGAAGCGCTGCTGGGCCGGGAAGATATTGACCCGGACAAGGCAGGCTATGAGGGCCGAACACCACTGATGTGGGCTGTTTGCAATAGGCACCAAGGGGTCCTGGAAATACTTCTCAGACGAGAGGATATCGACCCCAACAAGTTAGATGAGGATGGCCAAACTCCTCTCTTGCAAGCTATTGAAAATTGGGATGATGGAGCGGTGGAAGTGCTGCTCAGACGAGGCATCAACCCCAGCAAGCAAAATACGGACGGCGAAACACCACTCTGTGTAGCTGCAGATGATGGGCAAATGGAGGTGGTGAGGATGCTGCTCGAAATAGGCGGCGTCAACCCCAACGAGCCAGATGGTGAGAGCGAGATACCACTCTCATATGCCGTTTTGGGAAGGCACGAGGAAGTGGTGAAAATCCTACTTGGGCGAGACGACATCGACCCCAACAAGTCAAATATGGCTGGCAGAACACCGATCGCTGAAGCAGCTCGGTGTGGGAACCAGGAAGCGGTGAAAATGCTCCTCGAACGAGATGATGTCAACCTCAACACACCAGATAGGAAAGGCCAAACGCCACTCTGGTGGGCTGCTTGTGGTGGGCACGAGCGAATTGTGAACCTACTGCTCGGACAGGGCCATGTCGACCCAGAAACGCCAGATAATACGCATAAAACGCCGCTCTGTTGTGCTGCTAAACAAGGGCACGCGGGAGTGGTGGAAATACTTCTCGGACAGGACGGAGTCAACCCTAGCAGGCTTGATGAGGGCGGCAGATCACCTCTCTGGTGGGCTGCTCGCAGTGGGCACGAGGGAGTGTTAGAAATACTACTCAGGCAAGAGAACCTCAAACCCGACCACCCAGATTATAGGGGCCAAACACCACTCAACAGCGCTGCTGAACATGGGTGCTCGGGAGTGGTGGAAATACTACTTGGACGTGGCGACGTCAACCCCAACACATCAGATAATGACGGCCGAACGCCACTCTGGTGGGCTGCTGGGAGATGGCGTCCTGGAATGGTGAAAATTTTCATCGAACGGGACGATGTTAATCCTAACACACCAGATAAGGACGGCAAAACGCCACTTCATCATGCAGCTTTGTGTGGGCGGGTGGAGGAAGTGGGAATGTTACTCAAACGCGATGATATCAACCCCAACAAACCCGATAATCATGGCGAAACAGCACTCTCGTGTGCCGCTAGACGGGGTCACACACAAGTGGTAGCTCTACTGCAGCATCACACAGCTTCTACCCACAACCTATGCGCCATTTTCTGAAGGACTGGAACACTTCCATAGAGGTGTCTTTTTCGCTACCACTACTTTCCCCTTGAACGTAAGACGGAATTTTTGACCAAGTAGTGGTTTAAGGTGCAGGAGGTGTTTTTTTTTATTAGCGACCATTTCTTCCTGAGTATATAGTATACCACATGTGATAACCCAGCTCGATTTCTTTTGTTCTTGGTGGGAGGGAATCATACATTGGCGATGTTCACATCTATAATATCCCGCCCCAGCCCCCCATCTCCATTTTTCTTGTAGTATTAAATCGGAATTTGTGAGGCCCTGTTTAGAAACTTGAATCCAGGTTTACTTGAGGCCTATTTCTACTGTATTGAGCCAAGCCAGGGTTGGTCGGAATTTCCATCATGCTATCTTCATTTATTGTTGTTTCTTGGACGTATACCCTATTCTCCTCTTTATTGTTGATTTCCTTTTTCCAAAATTCCCTTTTTCTCCCTCCTCCCCTCTTAAAGTTCAAAGTGAGTGCTTGTTAGGTATATAGAGAATAAATTTAAAATGCAAGTATTTCTGACACTAGGGGAAAGGCGATATAGTCCGTGCCCTGGGTGGCAGTTGAAGCTGCACTCGGGTTACCACTCACGCAAGGTCATTTCTATTGGCATTCGAGGACGACGTTTTGCCGTACTTATCTCGCTTGTCGGAGTCAACCTCGCCCTGCCTGAACAGTATTCCCGCCACCCTTAAGTATATAAGCCAAATTAATCACCATCATTTCTTGATTCGTAACCACCTCCTAAGCCCAAACAGGCATCGGCCTCGCTAACGAATTTTGTCTTAGCAACTTGTTCACCATTTTGTCTTTATCGCTACCACCACCCTGGACATCTCGGCCCCGCCCATCTCCTCCTGCATCTTATACCACTCCCTTGTGGCAACTGTCGTCTTACCTTTTCTTCCCGACGTCCAGCACACCCGCCACAGTGACCCAACCGGGTTCTTCTTTTTTTATACTTCTCCGTGGAAGGTGATCATACGCAATGGCAGTGAACATACAGTATCAATCACATACCCGCCGGGCCCTCGATCCAGATTCTTCATATGGAGTCAACTCATCATTCGTAATCTGTTCGGGAGCTAAAGTCCAGCGTTGGTGGGGGGGCGCTTCTACTACATTGAAACAAGCCTGTGCCGCTTGGAATTCCCACCATGATATTCTTATCTTAATTTATCTTTGGTTTCTAGATGTAAATCCTCTTTGCGCATTTGCCAAAATAAGTTTTTTTCCCCTTCGCCCTCTTTGAGGATACCTATCGCGATAATTTCCTTTTTTTTTTTTTTGGAAATGAACAATAAAGCGCAAGTATTTCTGACACTACCGGTAGGTAAGAACCAATGTGGAGGCAACGTTAGCTGTTAACTGAGGTATTGTGGCAATCGGTCTCTGCTACGTGGTTTAACAAAGGTCATGCCTATTTGCCAATGCGCTCCGGTATGGGATTAATGGAAAGTTTAGAAGGTTATAGATGACTTTTTTAGTCTTGCCCGGCAAGGAAATTTTATATCTTAAGGAGCGACAGCTGCGAAATTGACTCCTGTATTACAGGCACTATTGAAAATTGTGAAATATCATATGTGACGGAGCTCTGTATTAACTGTGCTAAAGGCCAATCATTAGTAAGGCTTGCTATTCCGGAACGGACTTAGCCTAGACAGGTATCCCTTCCCCAACCTGCCCACGCACAACTCAGAATCCTATATACACGAGGAAGGTTGTCAAACAAGTCTCAACACTTGTTGCCGTAATCTCTCTCTGCTTTAACTACAGGTGTCTAGCTCGAATATACCAAAAAGGGGGGGTAAGTGGGAAGTAAGAGGACATTCCTGGAGTTCAGGCAAAGGGACAAGCCAGGAAGAAACATGAAGCTTGGAGTTGCTACTTTGATTTGAATTACGCACAGGAAGGGAACCTTAGAGCTCTAGAATCTGCGACCAATCCTCGTGGATGGAATAAAGTTACAGAGCCTCAACAGCTATAGCATCGGCGAAATAGCGCATCAAGTGGAGTTAACAATAGAAATGGAATCTTATGTGGGGTGGTCCGAAGTGGTTCCAGGAAGTGCAAGTAATTTTAGATTCGGGTGTTTAGCTGTAGGAATGAAGACTAGAGACAAGAAGGATGGAGATTTTATATAGAAAGAACAATTTGGAAAAGTTTATGCATTGTATTAGAGACAGCAAGTAGGTAGTAACTTAGTGTGGCAATTTTCAGCAAGTTAGGATAATGCTTCTCTGTTGTTAAAGAGTTGTCACTATGGACAAGGAAACTTTCACATTTTGTTTAATCAACTTTATATCTTGACCAGCACCTCCGGGCTCATCCCGAGATCATTGGTACAACTCATTGTGCAATTGCCCCCATGAGCTTAAAGTGAGCTGAATTTGCAGCAGGTCAATGTTGGAGGGATAACCATGTCCTGGATGTCAGGTTAGTGACACCCACAAGATTGTGGCTATGTTTGGGCACGGTAGGGACTGGTTTTTGTAATATTTGATGATCGGCAAACCGAAATTGTTAGATATTGTGAGTTGCTTACCGGAGAAATAATTGCTTAGTCATGGAGCTCTCTGGCTGTCATTGACAGCTAGTCTGGCTTGTCTTGGCAAATTTTCGTTTGCTTCTATGATAGCTCTTAAATAAGTTCTCTTTTCCTCCCGAAAACACCGATCAATAAAACTGGTCTCAACTCGCTTCTTGTTGGGGCTTTCATCTCCCTCTTGTTTCCGTTCCTACACCTTCCGCATCCAAGTAGCCACTGTGGAGGTAGTCTGTTTGGCCAACAACGCATTGGATTCAACTTTCCACCGATCATTTCTAACAAAAATTGGTTGACAATCACAAGCTGTATTCGGTTTAATTCAGTTCCTTTCATCTGTACTTCATAAAACGGTGATCTCTCTCTTTTTCCCTACCCCCTTCTTTCCTCTTCCATCGTGGTTTCCCCCCACCGCAGACTTTATCCACTGGTCTTATCCATCCACCAACAAATAGGATCTCGCCTAGTCTCTCTCCCGATCTCGAACGAGCACCCTTTCTCGGTCTTTACCTCTCCCCTCTCAACCTCCACAGCATACCCTTTCTCGAATCCTCACCGGTAACTTTCAGAGTGCACAAAGCGGCACATTTTAGATTCAGCGAAATTATTTGAGGTAAGGATTGATAACGACTTTAACAACCGAATATCGACTAAAATACTCTTGAAAAAACAGAAACTTACTGTTTACTGTGTTTACTCTCACCAGCTTCCCCTGTTCAATAGTCTACACGCCCATCCATCTTTGGGATTAATTAGATTGTTGCCTGTTTAGTAAGGTGGAAAGTTGTGGTATCAACTGAAAAGACATCATGGGTAATACACCTCTTGGGTGGGCTGCTGAGAATGGGCACGAGGGAGTGGTAGAACTATTACTCAGTCGGCACGACATCGACCCCAACAAGGCAGGTGAGGGCGGCCAAACACCACTCTTCCGGGCTGCTCGCGGCGGACACGAGGGAGTTGTGAAAATGCTTCTTAGACGAGAAGACGTCGACGCCAACAAATCAGATGATGAGGGCGAAACACCGCTTTGTTGTGCCTTGAGGAAGAGACATGAGAGAGTGGTGAAATCACTACTGGGTCGGGATGACATTGACCCCGACAAGGGAGAAGGCGACGACTGCCCAACCGCACTCTCTCTAGGTGTTTACTTCAGGAACCATGGAGTAGTGAGAATGCTACTTGAACGGGAGGACGTCAACCCCAACAAACTCGGTGTGAATGACAATACACCTCTCGGGATAGGGGCTTTTGATGGGGATGAGGAAATGGTAAAAATGCTACTTGAACGGGACGACGTCAACCCCAATGACACAGATGAGGGTGGCCGAACACCGCTCTGGTGGGCTGCTGCTAGTGGAGAAGAAGTAGTGGTGAAAATGTTGCTTGAGAGGGACGACGTCAACCCTGAAAAACCTGATGATAGAGGTCAAACACCACTATGTTGTGCGGCTGAAAATGGGAGCGATGGAGTTGTGAAAGTATTGCTTGGGCGGGAGGATGTCAATCCCAACGGGCCAGATAATAATGGCAATACACCGCTCATTTATGCAGTTTGGGGGCATCACGAAGGGGTGGTAGAAATACTCCTTAGAGAGGACCAAGTCAAACCTGACGAGTCAAATGACGACGGTCGAACACCACTCTCGTGTGCGGCTGCGAGCGGGCACACGGGAATCATAAAAATGCTACTCGGAAGGGATGATGTCAATCCCGACACACCAGATAAGGACGGCAGAACGCCACTCTGGTGGGCTGCTAGGAGTTGTTATCTGGGAGTGATGGAAATTTTCATCGAACGGGACGATGTTAATCCTAACACACCAGATAAGGACGGCAAAACGCCACTTCATCATGCAGCTTTGTATGGGCACGTGAAGAAGGTGAGAATGTTACTCAAACGGGACGACATCAACCCCAACAAGCCCGATAATAATGGCGAAACAGCACTCTCTTGTGCCGCTAGACGGGGTCACACGCAATTGGTAGCTCTATTGCAGCATCACACAGCTTCTACCCACAGTACGGACTAAGCCCGACGAGACATCGCCCTGGCTGCCGCCTTCGAATATCGTGCGAGCAACTTATGCGCAATTTCCCGAACATCTCCATAGACGTGTCTGTCACTACCACCCACCTTTCCCCTCTCAATTTAAGATGGAGGTTTTGACCAAGTAGTGGTTTGAGGTGCACGAGATTTCTTTTTTTGTTAGCGACGATTTCTTCCTGAGTGTATAGTATACCGTCTATAGTAACCTAGCTCGATTTCTTTTGTTCTTGGTGGGAGGGAATCATACATTGGCGATGTGCACATCTATAATATCTCGCCCCTGCCCTCTATGTCCATTTTTCTTGTGGTGATGTATCAGCATTTTCAAGCTCCTGTTTAAACCAGGAATCCAGAGTTAGTTGAGGCCTATTTCTACTGTATTGAGCCAAGCCAGGGTTGTGCGGGATTTCCCTCATGCTACTTGTATCTTCATTTCTTCTTGTTTCTTGGATGTATACCCTCTTCTCCTCTTTATTGTTCATTTACTTTTCCCAAAATTCCTCTTTTTCTCCACTCCTCCCCTCTCAAACTTGGAAGTAAGGTCTTTTTAGGTATATGGAGAAAAAAATCTAAAATGCAAGTATTTCCGACATTAGGTGAAAAGCGACATAGGAAGTGGTTATCAATCAAGGAATGATGGTGATTAATTGGGCCTACTCGATGGTGACGGGAATACTGCACAGTCTAACCAATATGGAAGCAAGAAGAAATATGAAGCTTGCAGTTGGTACTTTGATCTGGATTAGCCCATGAGGATGGAGCCTTAAAGCTGTCTAAACTGCCACCAACCTCTGCAGAAGAATACAGTGACCGAATCCCAACAGCCATATTATATGTTCAATAGCACTTAAAGTGGCTAATAGAGTTAAAGGTTTAACCTGCAACTTAGGCACTGGGAGGAAGGATATGGAACTTAAGTTTACCACTTATAATACTTTGTTGATTCAGTCATGCTCACTCAGCTCTAAACTGCTCGTACCTTGCTCTTACTCTCTATCATAAAAGTACGAGTAGAGACAGATGTGTAAGCAAAACATAATACGACATACCTATCCACCTATGGATCACCCACACCTATCTCTGTGTTTACCTCATCTCCCCATTCCTCTGTACACTTCCATGGTACCAGGGGATAGAAGATACAGCTAAACTCTAAAGAGAACTTTCTCCCATATCTGTTTCATCAGCATATCTCCTAAACTATCCTTCCCACTCCTATAACCAAGCCAAGCACATCTGTCCAACAGGATGAAGATTTTATAGAGAAAGAATAATTTGGAAACGCTTATGCATTGCATTAGTGATCGCTAGTAGGTTGTGACTTAGTGTGGAAGTTTCCTGCCAGTCAGAATATAGTCTGTCTGTTGTCAAAGGCCTGTCACCGTAGTAGATGGTTTTTTTTTAATATCGGGACACCTAGGCCCCAAGACGCATATAAAACAGTGCTAAGATGTCCTAATTCTTTTGAAATCCGCTAGAAGACAAGGAAGCTTTCATGGTTTGTCTAATCAGCTGGATCCCTGCACAAGCACCCCCGGGCTCATCCCGAGATCTTTGGTAAGACTCACTTTGCAGTTGCAGCAACAAGCTTAAAGTGAGCTGAATTTCCAGCAGGTGTATGGTAGCGGGGTAACCGCGTCTTGGCAGGCCAGGCTAATGACACCAACAAGATAGTGGATAGGTTTGGTGCCCAGAGGGGACTGGTATTAGTGATCTGTGATGATCGGCCAACCAAAATTGTTAGATAGTGAGTTGCCTAACTTATGATACCAGAGAATAATTGTTCAGTCGTGGATCTTGATTTAGTGTACGAATAGGAGGCCAATTCAATTGACTATTTGATAAAATAAAGATAATGTAAATGTGAACGAGTGAAGAGAGATAATTCCAATAAAACAACAGGAAAAAGATCCCGCTTTATCCTGCGATAACTCAATAACGAAAAAGAGACTCGAAAATATTTTCCTCCACATGACACAAGAACGCATCGCAGTATGTGACATGAGCGCTTCAGAAATTGTTAGTGAATCGATGAGAAACAGTAAAGAATACGGGACACATTGGAAACTTAATATGAATCAACGGCAGGTTTCAACAGTGGAGATTTCTGGCGGTCATTAGTAGCAGATCTCACTCGTCTTGGCAAATCTTGTTTTGCTTGGAGTTCGTTACGGGGCTTCCGGGGCCCCGAAAACGCAGGGCCCCCGATTCCCCGCCCCTCCCCCCGCCCCGCCCCACCCACGTCCCCCGACAGGCCCCCGTCCAAAATGGGTGCGAGAAATGGGGCCCGTCCAGGGAGCGATTGGGTTAGGGCCCCGGATGGGGGCGGGGCGGGGATCCGGCGGGGATGACTAAAGAAATATTCCCCCTGGCCCCGTAACGAACACTGGTTTTGCTTATAGTGATTAAACAAGTTCTCTCGTCTTCCCGAAAACACCCATCGGTAAAGCTGGTCTCAACTCGCTTCTTATTTCGCCTTTAATCTCTCTCTTGTTTCTGTTCCTACACCTTCCCATCCAAGTGGTCACTGTGGAAATAGTCTGTTTGGCCCACAACTCATCGGGTTTAACTCGCCACCGATTATTTCTAACAAAAATCCGTTGGCCATCACAAGCTGCATTCTTCTTAATTCAGTTCCTTTCCTCTCTACTACATAAAACGGTCATCTCTCTCTTTTTTCCTATAGCCTTCTTTCCTCTTCCATCGTGGTTTCTCCCACCACCGACTTTCTGCACGGGTCTTATCCATCTACCATCAAACAGGCTCTCAACCAGTCTCTCGCCCGATCTCGAACAAGCACCCTTCTTTGGTCTTTAACCCTCCTCTCTCGACCTTCATAACATACACTTTCTCGAAGTTTCTACTATAACTTGTTGTGTGCACAAAGAGGGACATATTAGATTCTACGAAATTGTTTGAGGTAAGGTTTGACGACTACTTTAATAACCGAATATCCACTCAAACACTCTGGAAAGAACATAAACTCACTGTTTACTGTATTTATTTTCACCAGCTTCCCCTGTTCAATAGTCTACACGGCCCATCCATCTTTGGGATTAATCAGATTGTAGCCTGTTCGGTAAAGGGCGAAAGTTGTGATATCAGCTGAAAAGACATCATGCGTACTACACCTCTTGGGTGGGCTGCTGAGAATGGGCAGGAGAAAGTGGTGGAACTATTACTCACTCGGCACGACATCGACCCCAACAAGGCAGCGGAGGACGGCCAAACTCCACTCTTCCGGGCTGCTCGCGGCGGATACGAGGGTGTTGTGAAAATTCTGCTTGGACGAGAAGACGTCGACCCCGACCAATCAGATAATGAGGGCCAAACACCGCTTTGTTGTGCTTCTGAGAAGGGGCATGAGGGAGTGGTGAAAATCCTACTTGGTCGACACAACATTGACCCTAATAAACCAGGTTTGGATGGCGATACACCTCTCGCGATTGCAGCTTGTTTCGGGGATCAAGAGGTGCTAAAAATTCTACTTGGACGGGACGGCATCAACCCCGACGACACAGGTGAGGGCGGCCGAACACCACTCTGGTGGGCTGCTAGCAATGACGATGAGGCAATTGTAAAAATGCTGCTCGCGCGGGACGACGTCAACCCCGATAAGCCTAATGATGAAGGTCAAACACCACTCAGTTGTGCTGCTGAAAATGGGGCTTATGGAGTTGTGAAACTATTACTTGGACGGGGCGATGTTAACCCTGACGAGCCAGATAATGACGGGACCACACCACTAAGTTACGCCACTTTGAATGGTCACGAATTGGTTGTGGAAATACTCCTCCGAACGGACAACGTCAACCCCAACGCACCGGATATGGACGGGAAAGCCCCAATCAACTATGCCGCTGAGTTTGGGCACGTAGAGGTTGTGAGGATGTTACTCGAACGGGGCGATATCAACCCAGACTCTCCAGATAATAACGGCAATACTCCACTCAGCTATGCTGCCTTGAATGGCCACGAAAGGGTTGTGGAAATGCTCCTCGGGCAGGACAACGTCAACCCCGACAATGCAAATAAGAAAGGCCAAACGCCACTCTTGTGGGCCGCTGAGGGTGGCCGGGAGGGAGTGGTGAAAATGCTACTCGGACGGAAGGACGTCAACCCCGACACATCGGACATGAACGGCCAAACACCACTCCATTATGCTGTTTTGACTTGGCGCGTCGGGCTGGTGAGAATGTTACTCGAACGGGACGATGTCAATCCCAACACATCGGACATGAATGGCCAAACGCCACTCCATTACGCTGTTTTGACTAGACGCGTCGAGCTAGTGAGAATGTTACTCGAACGGGACGACCTCAACCCTGACAGGCTGGATTTGTATGGTCAAACACCTCTCTCGTATGCTATTAGAAATGGCAACACGAGATTGATAGCTCTACTGCAGCCTCAAACAGCTACTGCCGACAGCACGGACTAAGCCCGTGGAGACGTCACCCTTACCGCCTTCGAATACCATGCTACCAACCTATACGCCATTTTCGCAAGGCCCGAAACCCTTCTACCCACCTGTTTGTCGCTACTACTACCCCCCCACTCAACCCCGCCCTGTCTTCCCTTGCGTCTTATAACACTGCCTTGGGGTAATTGCTATCTTGCCTTTCTTTCTAGAGTATACCTACTACAGCAACCTAGCTTGGTTCTTTTTTTTCTCTTCTTCTCAGGTAGAGGGATATCATGCCGAGTGGGAATACTCATATCTTTCACATATTCTGCCAGCCCGCTATCCACGTTTTTCTAGTCGGCTGGTGTCAGCATATGTGAACTTCCGTTTAAAATCTAGCGGCTAATACTAGTGCTTAGCTAGTTCTACTTCATTGAGATAGGTCAACATTGCTGCAAATATCCATCGTGCTGGTGTCTATGCTGTTTCCAAGATATAAATCCTCCTTCCTCATTTGCAGTTCTCTTATCTCTTCTGAAACCCTTCTTCTTCCCCATTTCTCCCCTTTGAAGTGAAAACGTGTTTTGTTTGGACATTGAGGGGAAAAAAAAGTTCACAGTGCAAGTATTCCAAAACACTGGTGAAAAGCGACTTGAAGCTGTTTGTCTCCTAATGTATTATATGATTGCGATTAGTCTCCACTACTTCTATCGGGATGGTTTAATGCAGATCATGCATATCCGTCAGTCCCCTTCTAGGATGGGATTAAAAGAAAAGTTAGAATGCTATATGACACATTTTAGGTATAGCCATCAGGGAAAATTAACAGATTCTGGAACCTTTTAGCAGTGAAATTGGCCCCTGTTTTGTGAGCACTGTAAAGAATGGTCAAACCCGCTATGCGCCAGGGCTCTCCACCGCCCTAAACGCAGATTGCTAGCAAGGCGTACTATTCTAGAGGGTAGCACTCAGCTATAGTAGAACCTAAACCTGAAGGAAAGCACGAAGAAGTGGACGACTGGGTTGGAGTTGGAAGAGGCTAAGCAGGATCGTACTGTATTAAGCAATGCAGACAGGGATAAAAGGAGAGTGGTAGCACTGTCAGGCTTGGGCACATCTCGATATGGATTGGAGATCTGCACAAGGACTGGACATTAAAGTCCTCTTAACTGCGACACCACCTAGTAGGTGGTAGGGTGATACAATCTCTGTAGCCAAAGTATTGGTTTAATAGTGCTGAAAGTGGAGTCAATGATCAGACAGGAGGCTTTTATGGTATTTGTTTACGGTGGCACACGGATGCGCAGGTAGTTTTATTGCATGAAACCCAACCATAGTTGGCCCACTTATGTTATTAGTCAGATTTGGTAGGTCAGCGTTACTGAAATAGTAAGAGATGGCTGAAATGGAGGTAAAATCCAGCAATATCAACTATCACTCACATGACCTGCAGATTTAGTTGCAATTTGCCTTGTTTTGAGAAAGGAGAAGCAAATTTACCCTGTAATTATATGATACACAAGATTGCTTCCAATGCGGTCTACCTTTTTTTGTCAACTGCTCAAATACCCCGTCATTTTGAAAAGTTTTTCCGGAAGACTCCAGACCTTCCGCGCCTTGGCTTCACCCATTCACGTTCCATAGAGTTCCCTGTTGTTAGTGGCTAGGATTAAGATCGCTTGGGAAAAGAAAAGAAAGATATTAATGGAGATTTTATGTGAAAATGGTAACTTCCAACATTTCCGCATTCCACTAGTTCTCACCGGCGCGTATAAGTGTGGTTATCTCCAACAAGCAGGGACATTCCTCACCTGTTGTCACAGACATGTCATGGGTAAGGAGCATTCCAGAGACTGCCTAATCTAGGTTATCCGGTCACTTCCGCCTCCGGGATCATCCAGAGATTTTCCGTACAGTTCATTAGACAATCGTAGAAGCCTGCTGAAACTATCTGAATTCGCACCTGGTCAACGGTGATGGAGGAATCCTATCGCTTCCTGTCAGGTCGTGGTATTCGGATGGGTGGTAGATAGGTTTAGTGCCCCGAGGGGGCTGGCTTCAAGTGATATGTTGTGATCGGCCCACTACATAAGTTAACCACCACAAGGCGCACGTATCCTTGTTCATTTCTCCTACATCAAACAACTAGTACACCATTGCTTTCCCTATAGCCTTCTTTCCTCTTCTATCGCGGTTTCCCTCACAGCGTGGGTTTCTTCCTATGCCTTATCCATTCGCCATCAACGATCTCTCAATCGACCCTCCCCCGATCTCCAACCCACACCAGTTTCTCGGTCTTCAACCCGCTCTCTCTCTTGGAATCAGACAGGGAGGCGCCCCCCCTCGAATTATCTTCTCTATATTACGGAATACACACAAGACGGGAGTTCAAATTCCGCGAAATTTCTTGCGGTGAAGTTCTATAACGATTGGAATAACACCATATTCACTAAAGCCGTCTTGACAGTACAAAAACACAGCCCTTTCCTTATTTGCTTCCCTCAGCTTACATTGTCTGATATTTTAAACAGTACCACCTCTGTGATTAATCGGATTGTAGCCTGTTTGGTAAAGGCCAAAGGTTGGGATCTCAACTGCAAGAGCAATATGGGCAATGCACCTCTTGGATGTCTCAAAAATAGGCTATGATCGGTAGAGAGTGTATTGGTCCTTATTGTTTCTATGTCGCCGGAGGTGTCCTATATATACACAAGCTCGACTACTTCAGAAAAAACTCTTCATCAACAATATCATCGCTCGTCCCTCTTCGTTCCTCCTTTCCATGCTCCAATCTAACATTCCCGAAACTTATTTTTCCCCAACTACCGATTTCCCTGTTTCGTTCCCTTACGCAGTTTCCCTCATCATCCATGATCTGTTACTGTGCTGACACTGTCTTCCGTTTCCTAACCCTGATAGTGCGACACCTATCTGTTTCGTTTCCTAGCAAACCTTATTCCTAAACCTCCGGCCATCCCTAGTGTCGTTTCCTAAAACATCCCAAACATATCTGCCTCGTCTAACTCCTAAGCCAAACATACTATCGTCTTTCTCTTACATTTCTTCTCTATCGTGCAACTCCCATCAAACACAATCCTTCTCATCCATCCGCCATCTCGGTTTCATCAATGCCCAATATGTGGAACCTTCGTGAATATTCAACAGGATGGGCTGCAATGAACGGGCACAAGGAAGTGGTCGAAGCACTGCTGGGCCGGGAGGATATTGACCCCGACAAGGCAGGTTATAAGGGCCGAACACCACTGATGTGGGCTGTTTGCAATAGGAACCAAGGGATTCTAGAAATACTTCTCCGACGAGAAGATATCGACCCCAACAAGTTAGATGAGCATGGCCAAACACCTCTCTTACAAGCTATTGAAAATGGGCATTCGGGAGCTGTGGAAATGCTACTCAGACGAGACGACATCAACCCCAGCAAGCCAAATACCGACGGCGAAACACCACTCTGTGTAGCTGCAGATTATGGGCAAGTGGAGGTGGTGAGGATGCTGCTCGAAATAGGTGGCGTCAACCCCAACAAGCCAGATGGGGAGAGCGAAATACCACTCTCGTAAGGCGTTTTGAGTACGAGCGAGGAAGTGGTGAAAATGCTACTCGAAAGAGACGATGTCAACCCCAACACACCAAATATCAATGGCCAAACGCCACTCTGGTTGGCTGCTTATGCTGGGTGCGAGCGAATTGTGAACCTACTGCTCGGGCAGGGCCAGGTCGACCCAGACAAGCCAGATAATACTCATAGAACGCCGTTCTGTTGTGCTGCTCAAGTGGGGAACGCGGGAGTCGTGGAAATACTACTCAGGCAGGTCGAAGTCAACCCCAGCAGGCTTGATGAGGGCGGTAGATCACCTCTCTGGTGGGCTGCTTGCCGTGGGCACGTGGGAGTGGTAAAAATACTGCTCAGGCGAGACAACCTCAAACCCGACCAGCCAGATGATAAGGGCCAAACGCCCCTCAGCCACGCCGCTGAGCGTGGGCACACAGAAGTAGTGAAAATACTACTCGGACGGGACGACGTCAACCCGAACACACCAGATAAGGACGGAAAACCGCCACTTTGGTGGGCTGTTCAGAGTGGACGTCAGGGAATGGTGAAAATTCTCCTCGAACGGGGAGATGTCAATACAAACACATTGGATAAGAACGGCGAAACGCCACTTCATTATGCAGCTTTGGATGGGCTCGTAGAGGTGGTGAGAATGTTACTCAAACGGGACGACATCAACCCCCACAAGCCCGATAATAAGGGCGAGACAGCGCTCTCTTGTGCTGCAAGACGGGGTCACACACGAGTGATAGCTCTCCTGCAGCATCAGGCCGCTGGCGCCCACGGCACCGACTAAGCCCGACAAGACCTCACCCTGGCTGCCCACCTCAAATACCTGTGCTAGCAACCTATGCGCGGTTTCCTCAAGGACATCAACACTTTTTTTTATATTTTTTCTTTAATATAACTTTTATTCACATGAGCACTTTAGTAGACATGTTTGTCGTTGCCACTAGCTTTCCCCTCTTAGCATCCCCAATCATCTCCTGCGCCTTAAACCACTACTTTGTCGAAACCTCCGTCTTACCATTTCTTCCTGAGTATACCTTCCACAATAACCATGCTCGGTTTTTATTTTGTTCTTGGTGGAAGGAAGTCATAAGCTACGACAATGCACACATATATAATATGCTGTGCCAGCCCTGTATCACCGTTTTGCTTGTGGTATTAAATAAGAATTTGTGAGCTCTTTAAAAACTTGAATCTAGGATTAGTTGAGGTTATTTCTACTGTATTGAGCCAAGTCGGGGTTGCTCGGAATTTCCATCATGCTATCATATCTCCATTTTCTGTTGTTTCTTGGATGTATGCCCTCTTTTCTTCTTTATTGTTCATTTACTTTTTCCAAAAGTCCTCTCTCTCCCCCCTAATCCCCTCTGAAACTTCAAAGTGAGGGCTTTTTGGGTATATGGACAAAAAAATCTAAAATACAAGTATTTCCAACCTTAGGTGAAAAGTGACATATGATGTGGATATCAAGAAATTATGTGGATTAATTTGGCCTACTCGTATAGTAGACATGGTTTAATGACCACCTGGTGGTCATTAAATCAAGTCTTCCAATGGGTTATCCCAGGTTGAAAAAAGGTCAACACAACCCAACCCAGACCAACAAATATTGAGTCCAACCCAACCCAGCCCAACGACAGATAATTTGGGTTAACCCAATGAACCCATTACCTATACTTACTGTCCTACAGGCTTTCCACTGACAAGGCATAAGATTCTAGAACACGGTGCTCATTAATGTCAATTTTTGGGTAGCGAATAATGGACTATCGATATATTCACTTCGGTATGGGAGCAACAGAGCGCGCGAAAAGAATAGATTCGTATTCAACAAGTGAAAGAAATACGATGATAAGAAATGAAAGATGTCGGAAAAGAAACAGGAGCAATATGGTTTCTTATAGAGACAAAGTCGGCGAAAATCAGAGACAGAAAAGGAGAGATGGAAATAAAATGTAGGAAATCCTCCACTGTCTCGCCTCTCAAACAATCCAGATACTAATTCAGTGTCATAGTCGATAGCTGGTGTTAGTTTGTCTGATATCCAACATTTCATGTTTCCGCTCTTTAAATATCAGTGGGCGTACTCGGACGATCGATATATTCACTCGAATACAAGGGCAACAAGGCAAGTGACAAAAGACTTGAATTGTACTTAAAGACGGAAGAAAAGAGACAAAATGAACGATGATAGATAGAGAGCAATATAGGAAAAGAAAGCGGAACAAGATGGTCTCTTATAAAGACAAAATGAGCGAAACCAAAAGAGACAGAGAAAGGAAAGACACAAAGGGAAAGTAGGAAATCCTCCACTGTCTAGCATCTCAAACAATCCCAATACTAATCCAGTGTCATGGTTGCTAGCTAGTCCTAGTCTATTTGATATCCAACATTTCATGTTTCCGCTATACTAGTATACTAGTCAAACGAATATCAGAGTTTTCCAAATACCGAGTGGTTCCGGTAAGGGCGTGAAACGCTAGGTCTGGCCATATAAAGTTTCAACATCCGCTATACTAGTCAAACATGCGAAAGAGTTTTCAAAACACCTAAATGTTCCAGTGAGAGTGAGAAACACTTGGGCCAGTCATAGTCAGTTTCAACAATTAAAAGATTGTGTACTTTCTCCAATTCCCTCACACTTTGAAGGAGAGATCGGAGAAATATCTTCAATAGATTTATTCGCACCACTCTAGGACTCGACTAAGGTAAAGACAGCAGTCTAACCAAAACACAATCGGCTCTTCCTAGCCCTCCTATAGACCACCACACATCTCTCTCAATTATGCCCGATGTATACAATGTGAGCATATATCTCTATAATGAAGGAAAGTTATATTAGTAAAATATTTTCTGTAATCAACCAAAGAGACCGTACAATACACCACACGCCCGACCAATTTGTAATGTTCTAGTGGGTTCCTGAACCAACCACAACCTCTGGAAAAATGCTTGATTTCCCTTGATGCATATAGCAACTGGCTGCATAGCCAGTTTTTACAAGTACTGTATGATATATCAAGTAATTTACCTGAATCTGCTAAACGCCACTGAAGGAACTCAATACTATTGAAATTCGACCTAGTTGTGAGTTAGGATATCCAATCCTCACATTTTTCCAACTATCTTTTTATTTTTATTTTTATTTTAATTTATTTTTTTGCAGATGCTTAGGTGGGGTATAGTCAGCCTTGAAGGTGCTTAGAGTGAGGCAGAAGGGTAGAAATACTTCTTTTGAATAACATGAAATCCCACCAATATATAGAACCTTGTGGTATTTGAGGTGCTGTGGGAGCGTAGATATCAGGGAGTGCACATAGAGGGGAATGCGGTTGACCTGCCCCTGTGGAATATCGTAAAGTGGCTCAAGTACATCCAAGTAATTATAGACTTTAGTAATAGTAAGATTACTTTAGAAAAGAAAAGAAAGGCAAAAAATCATTTTGTATGAAGAGAACAATTTCTAATGTTTATGAATTCTACTAGTTCCAACTAGTGGGTGAGATACTAGTATAGATAATTCCAACAAGTAGGGACATTAATCGCCTATTAGCAAAGTTTGCTGTGGTGAACAAGGAGTGTTCCACAGTTTGGGTAATCCATTTCATCCCTTCACCAGTGCTTCCGGTCCCATCTCGAGATTTTGGTCCAACTCTCTCACGAATCGCAGTAACAAGCTTAAATTATCTGAACTAGCAGAAGGCTAAAGGCTATAGAGTAACGCCATCTCGACACGTCAGGTTAAGGTACACTGACCGGATTGTGGCCAGGTTTTGTGCCCTGAGGGAACAAGCCTAAGTGATATGGGGTAATTCACCCACAGAAACTGGACACCGCAAGCCGTATTTATTCTATTTTTGTTCCTTTCTCTCTAGATACATCGAACAACAGACTTTCTCTTTTCATACCTCCTTTCTGTTTCCCCCACTGCCAGCTTTCTACGCTTGCCTTATCGAATCACCGTTAACCAATCTCTCGACTAATCTCTCAAAAGAGCTCACATCCTCGAACTCCACCCCTCTCCTCTGGGCCTCCAGCACATACCCTTACTCAAACTCTCCCCTCTAAATTGCGGAATACATAGAGAGGGATATTTTAGATTCTGCAAAATTGCTTGAGCTGAGAGTTGACGACTCTAACCACCGCATATCCACTTATAGCCTGAATGGTACAGGTGGAAAGTTTTTATATCGAGTAAAAAGACAGCATGAGTAATACACCTCTTTGGTGGGCCGCCGGGAATGGGCACGAGGGAGTGGTGAAACTACTACTCGGGCGGGACGACATCGACCTCCACAAGGCAGGCGAGGATGGCCAAACTCCACTCTTCCGAGCTGCTGGCGAGGGGCACGCGGGAGTTGTGAAAATACTGCTTGAACGAGACGATATCGACCCCAACAAATTAGACGATGAGGGAGAAACAGCGCTTTGTCGTGCTTCTTGGAAGGGGCATGAGGGAGTGGTGAAATTACTGCTGGATAGGGACGACATTGACCCCGACAAGGCAGGTGAGGATAGCCACACACCACTCTTCCGAGCTGCTGACGAGGGACAAGCGGGAGTTATGGAAATACTGCTTGAACGAGACGATGTCCACCTCAATAAACCAGGTGAGGATGGAGAAACAGCGCTGTGTCGTGCTTCTTGGAAGGGGTATGAGGGAGTGGTGAAAATACTGCTGGATAGGGACGACATTGACCCCGACAAGGCAAATGATGACGGCCAAACAGCACTTTCCCTAGCTGCTTACCTCGGGCGCCAGGGAGTGGTGAGAATGCTACTCGGACGTGATGGCGTCAACCCCAACAACCCTGATGAGGGAGACCGAACACCACTCTGGTGGGCCGCTTGCGGTGGTGATGAGGCGATAGTGAGGATGCTACTCGAGCGGGAGGGCGTCAACCCAGAAACGCCAGATCATGGGGGCCAAACGCCACTCAGTTGTGCTGCTGAAATGGGGGAATATGGAGTTGTGAAAATATTACTTGGGAGGGACGATGTCAACCCTGACGGGCCAGATAATGAAGGCAACACTCCACTCCGCTATGCTGCTTTCAACGGAGAGGAAAAGGTGGTGGAAATGCTCCTCGGGTGGGAGAATGTCAACCCCGACAATTCAAATAAGAACGGCCAAACACCACTTATGTGGGCTGCTGGCAGTGGCCGCGTGGGAGTGGTGAAAATTCTGCTCGCACGGGACGACGTCGACCCCAACTCATCAGATGAGAACGGCCAAACCCCACTCATGTGGGCTGCTAGGAGTGGCCACGATGGAGTGGTGAAAATTCTACTCGAACGGGAGAATGTCAATCCAAACACATCGGATAAGAAAGGCCAAACGCCGCTCCATTATGCTGCTTTTTCCTATAGGAGGGTGGAGGTGATGGTGAGAATGCTACTCGAACGGGACAATGTCAATCCCAACGCATCAGATAAGAACGGCCAGACCCCACTCCATTATGCTGCTTTGTATGGGCGCCTGGAGATGGTGAGAATGTTACTCGAACGGGACGACCTCAACCCCGACAGGCCAGATATGTATGGCCGGACACCACTCTCGTATGCCATTAGAAATGGCAATACGCAAATGATAGCTTTACTGCAGCCTCAAACAGCTACTACAGACAGCACGGGGTAAGCCCAAGAAGACGCCACCGTCCTTACCACCTTCGAATAACGTACCACCAACCTAATCGCCGTTTTCGCAAGGACCGCAACCATTCCACCGAGTTGCTTGTTGCTACCGCTGACCCTCCTCTCTCGACCCTGCCTGTCTTCTCCTACATCTTAAAACACCGCCTTGGGGTGATTGCTATCTTGCTTTTCTTTCTAGAGCATACCTACCAGAGTAACCTAGCTTGGATCTTTTTCTTTTCCCGGCAGAGGGAAATCATGCTCAATGGAAATAGTCATATCTTTTACGTATCCAGCTAGCCCTCTATCCGCATTTTACTAGTCGACTCAAGCCAACATATGTCATCCTCGGCTTAAAACCCGGCAGGTAATGCTAGTGTTTGGCTAGTTCATTGAGATAGGCCAGAATGGTTGATAATATAGATAATACCTACACTCGTGCTGTTTTCCAAATCTAAATACTTCTTCCCAATTTCTAGTTCACTTGCCTCTTCTGAAATCACTCTTTCTCCCCTGTACAGTGTAAATGTGCGTTTTGTTTAGACATGGAAAAGTTCCCCCCTTTTTTTTCAATGAGCAAATGCTCCCGATACCAGGGAAAAGCGACGCACATGCTAGCTGTTGGCTATTGTATGATTGCAGTTGGTTTTCACTGCATCTGCCAGGATGGTGTGATGAAGAACATGCATCTCTGCAACTGTCTCCTAAGACGGAATCAAAAGAAAAGTTAGAATCTACAGTACATACCAGCCCTTTTAGGTATTCCTTCCTATAAGGGAAAATTAATGGATTTGGGAGTCCTTTACCTATGGATTTGACTCCTGTTCTGTGAAGAGGACCGGGGGGAATAGCGAAATCGTATGAAAATCGAAAAGATATCATTGGTGGACTGGGGGCCCGACTTTCTGATATTGTAAAGATGCTGCATAATACCTCCAAAATGTGTACATTCATATGCATTAACTTTCTAAGTGGACCTCTGGCAGAATGTCAAGTTGAGCTCCTCACTTCGCTAAAAAGGCTTTTCTAAGGTCTCCTAGCACTTGTGTATTTGCCAGGGGGGGCGTGCAGACTAAGGATGAAATCGGGAAGCACCTCCCGGAGGAGTAAGATATATACGGGCCACCCCAAGGACAGGTGATAATATACAATCAGATACCTTTGAGTGGGTTGGGTAGCAACACAGCCCCAGATACGATAGGCCTAACTTTATGGTCTAGAGACAGAGATAGGGAAAACCCCTGGATATATTTCGGAGCGCATAGAAGCAACGACGCTCCAGAAGCTACTTCAAGTTCCTTTGGAAAAGGAGCGAAAAACATAGTAAGGATCTACCCCTGAGACAATCAAAAAAGGAACAAACACCAGACCTTACTGGGGGAGAGAGGCAACTCCAACGCCCTAGCACAAGGTTCCATTATTCGAGTTCTTGAGAGATATGTCATTCGCCACAAAATAAGGGCAGCCTCCGATTGAGGGTATTTCATAGCACTGTTGACTTTTGGAGATCTAACTTTCAGACATCAAGGACCGCGTCACACTGATTTTTTATTCTATATGATGCTGAAACGAATTGTCTCTACTAATAAATATATTGCGGAAATGACAGCCAAAGGGATATTAGAAAAACCGAGTTTAGAACAAGGATTGAACTATGATGCCTGTAGAGGCCTCCAAAATTCCACGATGATGATAGGAAATACTCTGACCCTGGCTATATAAAACATTTTATCTTAAAAGGCCTGTGGTCTATGCTGCTTGAGCACGCGGAGAGACACCCATCATAGCAGAGCCTCCAAATGACTGGGGGGTTGGTAACCAGGAACGGGAATTCTGATACGGCCATAGAATCTCAACACAATCAGTATTTTATCCACAATATCGCGCCTATAGAGTTTTAGTCCCCTGTTGCCGGGAGATTGTTGTCGTAGACGAGGAGACTTCCTTGTGCCTTTAACCGACTTTACCCCTCACGACTCCTTCGAAGCATGTTGGTGCAGTGCACTCGAAAACTGCCGAAATATTCTTGGGTTGAGTGAATTCGAGGCCTCAGTCCAGGTTCTCTCGACCACCCCCACTCTCAATTTTCAACAAGCGTGCCCTCCCTCCGCCTCAAACCCCCTATCAACTCCCAACATTGGTTCTGGAATATCATTCTCTATTGGAGTATCCACACAAAGCCGGACCTTTCGGATTGCGCCGGGTTGCTTACGCCAAAGCTCTTTGATGATTTCAATAGCAGCATATTCACCGGAATCCTCTCGCAAGGACAGAAATCGAGCGTGTGCTATATAGTATCGATTTCGATAGGCCTGCCCTGTTTAAAGGTCTGCACCTTGCATCCATCAGTAGAGTTGATCAGATTATAGGGTGGCTGGTGGAGGCAGAAGCTGTGGTGTCAAATGGAAATACAGCATCGGTAATGGGCCTCTCTCATGGACTGCTTGGAATGGGCACGAGGCAGTCCTGGAATCACTGCTTGGCCGCGCCAACATAGACCTCTCAACAAGCGAAATTATCGAGCCAAATGCCATTGAATCGTACTGTTCGAAATGGCTACTCGGGAGTAGTGAAAAAGCTACTCGAACGGGACGACGTCAAGCCCAACAATGCAGCTGAGGACAACCCAGCATCGCTCTTCCAGGATTCTTCCCGCGAGGATGAGCTAACAGTGGAGATGCTACTCAAACGGGATGACGTCAACCCTAACAAACCAGATAATACGGCCCAAACTCCACTTACTTCCTCTGCTAAAAGCGTGAACTTAGGAGTGCTGGAAACGTTACTCGAACGGAGCGACGTCACCGACGACAAGCCAAAAATAAGAGAGGTACTCATCTCAGGGATATCGTGCATGTATAGGAACTAGCTCGCGGGCGGTTGAAAAGAGTGTGTTGGTAGGGGTCTAGCAGGGAGCCGGTCAAGGGGTATAATTGGCTCAAGGGATGAAGTAGAGAGGGAGGCGAGTGTGTATTGTATTCAATGGCAGACTTTTGTGGATATACAGATTGAGCACAAACAATAAAGAATTGCGAGCGTGTATGTTCTTCGCCTGCTATGTGAGCTTCAATCCCTTGAGCATAAAATCAATAGATGACGAAAAGTGAACTTCGGAGGCCTGCTTCTCATCTTTAATAGCGTCACGTATACCTTGTAGACCAGTGGGACAGAGTCCTTCTGTTTAGCATATGATTAAGGATGTGCCAAACGTTCGCAGGTGGGTTGGGATTGGGGGGGTAGGGGAGGCAGTCAAATTAGGGATGCCTTATCCTTATGCTGCCCCCGAGCACTATCCTCCATCCTCTAAAGTCACTATCCAGCTTGATTGCTTTCCCAATATCGGGGAACTTGATTCGGAACAAAGAATCCTGATTCGAAGCAATAGTGTCTTTTTCAACAGGAGTTCGTATTGCAGGAAGTGCCGATAATTTAACGGATATTAATCCCGAACCTGCAGATTGGAAGATGGTTGGACAAAAGGCTTAAATATGGGGCTTGGTAACAGATGAGGAGGATTGTGTGTAGGAAACGGAAGCCTACCAACGAGCCAATTTAGGTCCATGAGGCTCTTTCCCTCTGGCTAACCGTTTCCCAAAAACCCAACCTCGATATCTGTTCCGTTTTCTTGAGTTAAGAGCAAACCCCTCATCTCTCCCCAATTTGAGTTAAGTCGAATACTTTTCTTTGCACTGACCTGGGTAAATATTCTTGTAGGTTTGCAGCGAGTAACTGTGCTACCTTGTACTGAATCTTATTGTTTGCTAGGTAAAATTACAATTCAACACCTGGAGCAGTCGAGTGACTGTCAGTGACAATAATATAAGGAAGACTCCCAAGGGTATTTCGGACAAGTGCTTAGAAGCAACGGCGCTCGGGAAGCTACGTAACCACCTCTGGCAAAGTGGCGAAGAGTATAGCAAAAATCTGACCCCAGAGACAAACAGAAAAAGGCCCAATGCTGGACCATCTTGAGTGAGAGAGAGGAAGCTCCCCTGCCTTCACATAAGATTAGATTATTTTAGTTCTAATTATAGGGAGTTTGTAAGAAAATAGGCGCAGCTTCTAATTGAGGGTATTCCATAACATGATTGAATTTGGAGGTCTAAAGTTCAGGTGCATAATGAGCCCTGCAATACATTTTTTTAATTTTTTTTATTCTCTGTCTCTAATTGTGCGGAGAGGAATTGCTCCTATTAATAATTATATTGCGGAAATGCAAGCCTAAGCAATATTTAGAAAAACTGGATCTATAACCAGGACTGCTTTTAAAGGCCTTCCGAATTTCATAATGATGGTAAATGCACTTATCCTGCCTAATGTATAATACTGTCCTAGGAAGTGTATCTGAGGCTGAAATGAAACGGGTTGTATGTGAATTTTGCACAAATCCTCACTCGGCAAAATAAATCCTCAGAATTCAGCCCACCAACAGGCAAATCTATAATGGTGTACTGTCAGAGATATCTCCTGCCCTTCTGAATCTCATCTTTTCAGGGCAGTGCGTCAATTTAGATTCCTATGATATATTTCTATTTTTTTTCTTTTTATTGGTGCACTTTAACCGATCCGCTCCCACGTCTGATCCTCTTCCAGCTCATATAGAGCCTTTTATCTCAAAACGATACCGGCAACGGTCCAAGCTGTGCAAGCACGGTGCACGACCCCATCATAGCAGAGCCTCCAAACGACCAGGGGGGTTGTGAACCAGGAACGGGAATTGTGCAACGCGGGGGTGGCTAAGCGAACAAGGTGGGGCAAAAGTGTGGCTTAGCATGGTTACTCCGATCCAGATCAGACATGTGGAACGGGCATTGAACCCCGCGAAACTGCGGCAGGCCCCGGCGGCCCATGTGCGGCCATGTAATCTTAATATAATACTCCTGCACTACCGGTATGTACAGTACTCGAGCACAGTACAGTACCGACGTTGTGCAACGAGAGTATGGTGGAGGGAGTGGGTGCGGAGAGAGCGAGGCTTGGCATGTGCACAGGGATGTGGATCTCGCGCATGGGGTGGTCCTTGAAATCCGCTGAACTACGGGTACTGTACTGGAGTATGTCGCGCTCTACTCGAGTAGCAACCGAGAAAAACTGCCAGCATCGCTTCAATAGAGGCATTGCTCGCCTGTTCCCAAGGTTTATTATCTTGGACAAGGAGGCTTCCACTGTTTGGCTAGTCCACTTTATCCTTCACGAGCACCTCCGTCCCCATCCCGAGCCTTTCAGTACCCGTGCGGCTCAATCATACAGGACCTGCCAAAGTCATCTAAATTCAGAACAGGTTGGAGCTCAACCAATCCTCCCCCAGCCTCCAACTGTCAATCTACGGGAGTGGGGTTCGAACGGGAGTAGCCAATAGACTAAGAGATTTCGCCTGGAACTTGGGCATTTTGGAGGAAGGATATGGAACGTAAGTTTTACCACCTGTATACTTCGTTCATTCGCTCTCGCTCTCTCAACTTCACTCTAACTCTGCCCAACTGAACTAAAATCAAGTTAACGGTAAAAACAGATGTATAAGTAAAACATAATACCACATTCTGATCCTCCTATGGCCACGCCTATCTCGATGTTTACCGCATGTCCCTATTCCTCCGTACACTCCCGTGATAACAAACAGGGAAAATTCCGGATACAATCCTTTATAGAACATCATCCCGTATCAGTTCCGTCTGCATAACTCTTGAACTACCCTTCCTACTCCCCTAAAGCCAAGCACATCCGTCTAACAACACCAGCAGGCACTCTTTCTCGGTCTTCAACGCGCCCTCCCTCCCAGTCCCCAGTACCACCCTTTCTCGAATTTTCTTCTCTAGATTAAGGAATCCAAGCGAAAGGGACATCCCAGATTCCGTAGAATTGCTTAGGTGGAGGCTGTTCAACGACTACAAGAACCGCATACCCACTGAAATCCTCCTGAGAGAAACCGAGTGTTTAAGATATTCATTTCGGTGAGTTTTCTTTGTTTAATGGTCCGCACTGCGCATCTAGCTTTGTGATTGGTCAGATTACAGCGCGTTTCTTAGTGGTTGAAGGCTATCATATTAATCAAAAAGACTACATGAGTACTTCGCCTCTAGTGTGAGCCTCAGAGAATGGGCCGCAGGCCGTGATCGAATTACTACCCAGCCAAGACGATATTGACCCAAACGAGCTAGATAGGGCGGCTAAACGCCACTCTTGCAAGCTACTCACGAGGGGTACGAGGGAGTTGTGAAAGTACTACTCGCGCAAGACGACACCAATCCTGACAAGTATGACTACACCCAAACACCACTCTTGATACCTGCTTTCTGGGGACACGAGAGAGTTGTGAAAATGCTACTTAGACGGGACGATGTCAATTGCGATAGAGAAGATGAGCACTGCCTAACACTACTCTTCGTATATAGCCGCGGATCAGGGGCCCAAGGGAGTGGTCAAATTCTTTTGCTTGGAGGAGACGATGTTAAACCCGGCCAAGTCAGATCACGCCATAACGCCAATCCATTGTGCTGTTTTGAATAGACACGCGGGGGTGGTGAGAATACTGGTCGTACGGTGGCGACCCTGACAAGCGAGATAAGTACAGCCAAACACCGCTCTCGTATGCTAACAGAAATAGTCAGTAGTAACTCTACTGCAGCTTCGAACAGCTTCCACCTACAGCACGAACTAAGCCCAACGAGACATCGCCCTTGCTGCCGCCTTCGAGTACCGTGCTAGCAACTTATGCGCAATTTTCTGAAGGACCGGAACACTTCCACAAACGCTCCCGTCGCTATCGCTGTCCCACTAAACCCTGTTCACCCCCTCCTGCATCTTATCACTCTCTTGTGGCAACTGCTGTCTACCTTTCTCCCGAAATACGTCTTCCACAGTAACCCAACTGGGTTCTTGTCTTTTTTTTCTTGATGGAAGACCGTCGTACGCAATGGCAATGCATATATTTATCACATACCCGTCCAGCCCCCCACCCAGACCCCCCCACGGAGCCAACTCAGCATGTGTGAACTTCTGTTTGGGGGCTACAGGCTAGCGCGAGCGTGGGGCAGCTTCTACTGCATTGAAATAAGCCTGCACGACTTGGAATTTCCACCGTAATATTATTGCCTTTATTTTTGTTTCCTGGACGTCATTCCTCTTTCCACATCTCTTGTTGATTCATTTTTGCTAAAATAACTTTTTTTCCCCTTTTCTCCCCCCTGAAGCGTGACTATCAGGGTTTTTCTTTCTTTCTTTTTAGATACTGAGAAAAAATTTAAAGCGCAAGTCCTTCTGACATTAGGTGAAAAGCGGCGTAGGAGTTGGCTGTTAACTAAGGTATGATAGTGATTGGTTTCTACTACACTGTTTAACAAAATTCATGCCTATTTGCCACTGTCCTCGGGTATTGGATTAAAGGAAATATTAAGGAGGCTATACATGACTTTTTTAGTCTTGCTCATCAAGGAAAATTAACACATTAAGAAGTTCCAGCTCAGGAATTGACTCCGATTCTACCAGCCTACATCAAATTGTGAAACACGGTATGTGGCCGAGCCCTTAACCAACTATTCTAAAGGCCGACCGCTAGTAAAGAGTGCTATTCCGGGGTAGGGTGGATAGTTTATGCCAGTATCCTTTCTCCATTCTGCCCACGCCCAACTTAGTCCCCTATATACGCAAGGCGGATTGCTGAACAGGGCTCAACACTCGTTGTCGTAATCTCTGTTTGCTTTGGCCATCCGTGCCTAGATCGAATATTTTAAAAGGGGGAATAATCAGGGAGGGAGAGGACAATGCAGTGTTCCCAAATTGAAATCATGCCCCTCCAAACGAATTACTTTAATATCATGAGACATCACTCGTTCCGTCCCCCGCCGTCCCCTGCCGTTCCCCGCCATTCCCCGCCATGCCCCGCCATGCCCCGCCGTCCCCCCGCCGTCCACCCCCTACACTGAACACACATGACTCTTCCTAACTCTTCCATAGGTCACCACACCCATCCTGTGTTCTCAACGGGGCAGTCTGTCCGTCCCTGCCGTCTCCCCGCCGTCCCCGGCAGTCACCCCGCCGTCCCCCTATTGTCCCTGGTTTTCAAGTCATCAGGGCTCACTCACTTTTTTTCCTACGATTATTTATATTTCTTCTGCTTACGCGTTGGTATTGTGCCTGCTGCCGCGATTTTGGTGCCCCCCATTGTCGCTTTCTGCCCCGTACTATAACTCAGCCTGGACTGATAGAACCGGAGGTAGAAATTCAACTCGGTGGCTATTACAGATGCTGGGGTTGTAACTTTGCTGTGGTTGATTTCGCTAAAAACTTTCCCTATCGCAGGGTGTTGTACACAAGAAGATATCAGGAATCAGGGAGTTGAATTTCGGGCTTCATTGTTATTTTCATGGTCTACCATATATCCTAAGTATGTTCCACTTCTAGTGATCATGCGATATTGGGGAGATAATAAGAGTCCACCCCTCCATTTGTTAGAGCAGGATAACACTCTTCTTTTATTATTATTTTGAACATATTCATGCTTCTGCCTGACGCGAAATAATTGAATAGAGCAATAACTCTGCCCGGCAGCCCCCCGCAGTCCCCGACAGTCCCCTGCAGTCCTGCATATTCCCCTACTCCAATTTCTCTTACACTGTAGGGCCCGCCGTCCATAACAATGACTGCCGTCTCGAGGTTTCCCCGACGAGAACAGACCGCCTTTTGCCGTCCCGTCCCATTCAGGGCTCTTGGAAGTCCCCCGGCCGGGCGCTATGGGGGCCCCGGGCTCTTGAGAACACTGCCCCCATATCTCTATCTTTTCCTATGTCCCTTATCCTCCGCACCAACCCGTGATAACTAAGAAGGATATGTTGGTGAAACATTCTCTGCAGACGGCTGGGGCCTAGGAATGGTCCATCACAGTCCTGGTTTATAATGCTCTCGCAACTTCTAACTTAATCCTCCATATCCTGACCTGCACATAGTACCTAGGTGAGCAGTCAGTTTTGCGAGTATATCAGGTACGGTACATGAATCTTAGGCTGATTGGAGGGGCCGCAGTGTTGGTTGCCTGATATCCACTTACCATCGAGTTGAGATCCCATCCTCCCTGAGTCTCCTTTTTCCTTCCACACTTCATTTTTTTCTATCTTCATGGCATGCTGCTGATGCTTAGGCTAGGCATTGCAGACGCATGCTGTATTCCGAGTTATGCTGGAAGACCTCCCCTCTAATTGTATGACAATCTTGGTAGTGGAGTCTCGTGCAATTAGAAGCTCTGAAGGGGCGAAGGTATGGAGGAGAACACGTATGGGGGAGCGCAGTGACTTAGATGTGTGCAATCGCACTAGGCATGAGCGAGTGTATAAAGTTATACATGTAGAAGTTTTGTCCCATCAGTAGCCATTAGATTAGCTAGGATAGCATCCTCCAATGGACAATGCCGGCTTCGACATCCCGGACCATCAACCTACCAAGATCCCTTGTATAGCGCCACATTTCCTATCTGGTAACGCAAATGTTAGCTCTAGGTAGATTTTGAGCTCAAACTTTCCCCTCCCGACGCTGGCCCAAACGTTCTTATAGCTGGTGGATTGGAGCTGGCGGATACTGACCCAGATTTTGCAACGTGGGGTCGGATACAGAGACAAGGCGGGGGGCCTCGTGGTGCTTAGAGTGTATACTTTGCTCTATATTAGGCACCTAGGAGAAGCCTTAAAGCCCTCTTGGCTATGACTAGCCCTCGTATCGAGTCATAGAGCTTCAATAGCGACAGCACTAGTTCAATAGTGTTGAAAGTGGAGTCAACGATCGGACCGGAGGATTTTATGGAATGACTTGAAGCGGCCCACGGAGGTGCAAGCAAGTTTAGATTGAGGAGTTTTGTATGATAGTAAGAATGGAAATGAGAGACGGGATCGGGGCGGAGATTTTGTATTGGGTGGGTGATTTCCAAAGTTTACCCCTTACACTAGTGACCACTGGTATGAGAGGTACTAGTGTGAAAATTTCCAACAAATGGTCTTATTGCACGTCTGTTTCCAAAGACTTGTCGTGGACAAGGAAGAAAGCTTCAACTATTTGGCTAATCCACTTCATCTCTTCACCAGCGCCTCGGGGCTCGTCGGAGAGATCTTTGGTGCAACTTACCCGACAATTGCAGCAACAAGTTTAAATGATCTGAATTCGTAGCAAGTTAATAGTGATGGTGTAATCACATCTAGCTTGGCCATGTTAGGGTACATTGACGAGATGGTGGCCAGGCCCGGTGCCCCGAGGGGGCCCGCCACAGAGGCACGCGGCGACCGGCCCACAAAAATAAGCCGGCCACCATAAGCTTTATTTATCCCACCTTTGTTCCTTTGCTCCTACTTACCTCAAAGGACGGGCCTGTTTTTTCCCCACCTCCTCCTTTCCTCTTGCATCGTGGTTTCCTCCACTGCCAACTTTCTCCACTTGCCTTATCCAATCACCATCAACTAGTCTCCCGACTAGTCTCTCTCACCATCTCCAAACGACCTCCCATTCTCCATCTTGACCACTCCCCTCTTGGCCTCCAGCACACACGTTTCCTCAACTTATCCTCTCTAAATTTCCGAATACGCAAAGAGAGATATTTTAGATTCTGGGAAATTTCTTGAGCTGAGGTTTGACAACTCCGATAACCGCATATCCACTAAAGTCCGCTTGAGCGAATAGAAACTCAGTATTTGTCGTGTTTAGTTCTATCAGCTTCCCCTGCTCCAGAGTCTACATCGGGAATCAATCTTTGAGATTGATCAGATTATAGTCTGCTTAATAGAGGTAGAAAGTTGTGATATCGACTTCAAAGACATCATGAGTAATACACTTGGATGGGCCGCTGAGAATGCGCACGAGCAAGTTGTGAACTTGCTACTCGACCGGGACGATGTTGACCCGAACAAGGTAGATGAGGATGGCCAAACACCACTCCTCCGAGCTACTCGCAGCGGACAAGAGGGAATTGTGAAAATGCTGCTAGAAAGAGACGATGTCGACCCTAACCAATCCGATGATGAGGGAGAAACAGCGCTTTGTTATGCTTCGGAGAACGGGCATGAGGGAATGGTAAAAATGCTACTGTGCCGGAACGACATTGACCCGGACAAGGCAAGTGATGACGAAACAGCACTTTCCTTGGCTACTTTCTTCAGGCACCCGGGAGTAGTGAGAATGCTACTCGGACGGGATGACGTTAACCCCAACAAACAAGGCTTTGGCGGCGATACACCTCTCGGGTGGGGGGTTTGGAATGGGGACGAAGAAGTGGTGAAAATGCTACTTGGACGCCGCGACACCAACCCCAACAACACGGACAAGAGTGGCCGAACACCACTCTGGTGGGCTGCTTCCAGTGGCAATGAGGAAATGGTGAAAATGCTGCTCGCGCGCGGCGACGTCCTCCCCGAAAAACCTGATCATAGAGGTCAAACTCCGCTCAGTTGTGCTGCTGAAAATGGTAATGATGAGGTTGTGGGAATATTACTTTGGCTGGACGATGTCAACCCCAACCAGCGAGATAATAACGGCAACACACCACTTAGTTACGCCGCTTGGAATGGTCACGAAGGGGTTGCGGTAAAACTCCTCGGACTGGGCAACGCCAACCCCAATATCGCAAATAACAACGGCCAAACGCCACTCTGGTGTGCTGCTGGGGCTGGGCACGAGGGAATGGTGAAAATTCTTCTCAGGCGCAATGTCAATCCCGGCGCAGCGGATATCAACGGCCAATCCCCACTCCATTCTGCTGCTAAGAATGGGCACGTGGGGGTTATGAACATGTTAGTCGGATGGGGCGGCGTTAATCCCTTCATGCCAGATGTGTACGGCAACACCCCTCTTATGTACTTGCAAGGTCGTATATCTATCCGAAGTATGATAGATCAACTGCAGCCTAGAACGGGTGCCGCTCCCAGCACAGACTAAGCCCGAAGAGGCGCCGTCCCCCTTACCGCCCTCGAATACCCTCCTGGCAACCTACACGGAATTTTCGCAATGACCAGAACACGTCTATAGAAGTGATTGTGGGTACTACTCTTCTTTTTTCAACTTCAGCTTGTCTTCTCTTGCGGATTAAGACGCTACCTTGGGGCAATCTCTAGCTTGCTTTTCTTTATAGAGTTTGCCCACTACTGTAGCTTAACTTAATTCCAATTTTCTTTTCATGGGGGAAACAAACCACGCCCAGTGCCAATTCCTAAACCTGCCACACACGCCCCTTTCTGCCCTCCATCCATATTTTTCTTGTCAACTCCAGTTAGCATATGTGAGTTTCCGTTTTAAATCTAGCGTCTAAGGCTAGCGGTTGGTTATTTCTCCTGTATTGAGATAGACTTGCATGGCTGCGAATATCCATCACGTCTTCATCCGTCTTGTTTCCCAGATGTAAACCCTTCTTCCTCATTTACTATTTCCATATTTTTTCTAAAATCCCACCTTTTCAGTTTTCAGCCCTCTGGAGTGTAAGTTAAACCTGAGTCTTGTTTGGACATGGAGAAAAAACGGTATGAAGTGCAAGTATCTCTAGCACCAGTAAACCCTCAGGTAAAAGCTAGCTACGAATTAATGTATGATTATGATTAATCTCCACCAGTGTTCTCAACCGTCCAGGGATGCCGGTAGGACACACCGGAGGTGCTTCCAGGAGCCCCGGACGAGATGGGATGGCACAAGGTAATCCGTCTTCGTCCGTGAACTCGCAGGACAGTAGTTATTCAGATAGACGACTAGCAGCACTATGTGAGGCAACTTTAGGTAGAGGACGGCATGTGACTACATTGGACGGCGGGGGACGGCGGGGAACGGGGGGGGACGGCGGGGAACGGCGGGGAACGGGGGGGGACGGCGGGGAACTGTCGGTGACGGCGGGGAACTATGGGGGACGTCCAATTTTTACCCAGCCCCCCGCAGTCCCCCGCAGTCCCCCATACTCCCTTACATCAATTTGTCTCATATTGTAAGGCCCACCGTCTTCAAGAATGACGGCCTTCCTGATCTTTCCCGGATGAAAGCAGACCGCGTTTTACCCACCTGTCCAGTCCAGGGCTCTTGGCAGTCTCCTCGTCGGGCCCGATGGGGGCTCGGACAGTGAGAGCACTCCTCCCTTACAGATCACCCAACGATTATCATATGAAATTCGCAGCAGGTTAACGGTGATGGAGTAATCCTCTTATGGTATGTCAGGTTAGGGTGTACCGATAGGATGGTGCCAGGTTTGGTGCCCTGGAGGACTGGATTTCAATGATGAGGGGGGTCAACTCATCACACTAGGCTGATCATCACAAGCTCTTTATACTTACATCGAACAACGAGCACACTATTCCTTTACCCAACTCCTTCCCTCTTCCTTCTTGATTTCCACCACCCCGCTTTCCGGCGGTGCCTCATCGATCCAGTATCAAACAACCTCTCTATTCGCCCTCTTCTAATCTCTACCACTCACCCTCTCCCTATATCCAACCGCCTCTCTCTTGACCACCAGCGCATACCTTTTCTCGAATCTCTTCTCTATATTCCGGAATTTACACAAATAACTACATTTCAGATTCCGCGAAATCGCTTGCCCTCAGGTTGCTTGACAGCTAGAAACACCGTTTATCCACTACAACCCTCTTGAAAGCACAGAAACCGAGTGTTTACCGAATTTATTTCCATCAGCTTCCCCTGCTCAATAGCCTACACCACCAATCCATCTTCGGGATTAATCCGATTATAGCCTGTTTGGTAGAGGTAGAAGGTTGTAATATCAGCCAAAAAAAGACCCGATGGGCAAGACACCTCTTGGATGGGCTGCTGAGAAGGGGCACCACCGAGTGGTAGAAATGCTACTCCAAAGGGACGATATCGACCCCAACAAGACAGGTGAGGATGGTCAAACACCACTCTTTGCAGCTATCGAGTATGGGCATAATAGAGTGGTGGAAATGCTACTCAGACGAGACGACACCAACCCCAACCAGTCGGATAGGCACGGCCGAACACCACTCTCTTGGGCTGCTAGATGTGGGGGCGAGGAAATGGTGAGAATGCTACTCGAAAGAGACGACGTCAACCCCAACGAGTCAAATATGCGCCACGAAACACCACTCTCTGTAGCTGCCCGGCGTGGACGCGAGAGAATTGTGGAAATGCTACTCACACGAGGCGACGTCAACCCCCATGGGTCGAATAGGTATGGTCAAATACCACTCTTGCTAGCTGCTCGTGGTAGGAACGAGGGGGTGGTGAGATTGCTGCTCGGACGGGACGACATAAACCCCAACGGGTCAGACCAGCACGGCCAAACTGCACTCCATTGGGCTGCTAAAAATGGGGACGAGGACGTGGTGAGAATACTACTCGGAAGGGACGACGTCAACCCCAACAAGCCAGATAATTTTGGCAACACGCCACTCAGTTATGCTGCTCTGTGTGGCCACGAAGAAGTGGTGGAAGTACTCCTCGGACGGGACGACGTCAACGCGGACATGCCGAATGAGGAAGGCCATACACCACTCATATGGGCTTCTCGGGGTGGTCACGAGGGAGTGGTGAAAATGCTACTTGGACGGGACGACGTGAACCCCGAAAAGCCGGATGGAGACGGCCAAACACCCCTCTCCTATGCCGCCAGAAAGGGCCACTCGGGGGTGACCGCTCTACTGCAGCCTCTAACAGCTGCCACTCACAACTTGGACTAAGCATGAACAAGGCAATGTACTCGCAACCTATGGACCGTCGCCCAAGGACCGGAACACTTCCATAAGTATATTGCCGCTCCAACTGCCTTCCCTTCTGGCCCCATCCTACCGTATCTTCTCTTGCGCCTTACAGCACCACCGTTGTAATTGCTATCTCACTTCTCTTTTTATACTAATCCTACTACAGAAACTTGGCTTGATGGTTTTGTTTCTAGGGTGGAAGTGGGCCATACTTAATAGGAATGCCCATTTCTATCATATCGCCCTAGCCTCTATCCATTCCCCTTTGCACCCATTTCTGAACTTCTGTTTAAAGCCTAGTGTGTAGAGTTCGTGGAGGGCTAGTTCTACTGAATTGAGATACGCCAGCGTGGTTTCGAATATCCGTTGTTCGCCCCTACATTTACTTTGTTTTCTGGACGTGACTCCTCTTTTCGTACTTATCCTTTTCTAAAATCCCTCTTCCCCTCCCCCCTCTCCTCCTCTCCCTCTGAAGTAAGCGTGGACTCGATATGGCGAAGGAGAAAATTAAAGCGTGAGTATTTCTCGCACTAGTGAGAAACGACGTCGAAGTTAGCCTTAAAAGCACAATGGCGGTTGGTTTGAAGTGCTTCTATTAGCATGGTTGAACAAAGACCGTGTCCATTTGCGACTGCCCTCGTGGTATGGGATTAAAAGTATGGTTAGGAGTCTAGATAACTCTCGAGCCTTACCCATTGATAAAAACTAATACATAGGAAATCCGGTTGCTGAAAAATTCACTGTAATTCCACAAGTATACATCTGTGTGGTGCACTAAATAATCTGAAGAGGGGGACGCCTTGGCACTCAGCCACTAATTCAAAAGGTGTATCATAAATAAACCAATTTTCCAACGCTACAATGCCATTTTGGATCAGTTCTGTGGTCCAACAACCACTCCAAAAAGTCTAAACTTGCTCAGAATTGAGCATATCCACTTACTTTTTTCATACTCGGGAGCCCCCCATTTCTAATTCATTGATGCACCTGATAGATGTCTACAACCATACTATTTAAAATCATGAAATAGGTTAGTACATGGCTAAGGCCTTCATGCCCAATCATAACAGTAGATTATCAACAAATTCTAGTACTCCTGATAGGAGTCGTTGTAGTATATTGTGTTTAAACCAAAATTAACTGAACTCTTCAGGTGGGCCTCTGACGTGTTGTGCACCAGAATTGAGCCCTGGGTGATATTTTATAATCACCCATATGATTTACTCTTGGCTATTGCAAATAGGAGGATATCAACATGCAATGGCTAAGGTCTACCTTTTAAATGCTCTTTGATACCAAGACCCCTTGCATAGCACTACCCTACTATGCAACCAGTAGCTTCGGTCCAATTCTGAGTTCAAATATCCCCCCCCGCTCCCGGGGGCGGCTGAACCTCTGTAATCGCTCATAGGTTTGGGACTGGGGGATGTCTACCGGGAATATATGGTGCAGGTTTGGAAAATGGGTGAGTGGGGGGGGGTGTATGTCTTGGCATGCACACCTTAATATTGATCGGGCACCTACAGCGGGCCTTAAAGGCCTCGAACTGGTGTCCCCTGAGGTGATTCCACCTATTAAAATTCAACGGCGGTGACACGATTGCAAGACGAGTGATGAGCGGTGAAACGAAACTAACGCCAAGCAATTCGCTACCAAAACGATCGCAGACTCAAGTGCAGGGAAGACCTTTTCACTAAGAACCACAGACTCACACACTCTCTACGATGCTTTATGCTCGGTGCTCTAACTAACGGCAAAGACAGGAGTATATATCAACAATAACACCTTACCCCCGATGAGGGAGGCCAGTAGGGACGCCCATCTTACTCCACCTGCGACTCTCCTTCCTTTGTCAGCACCCCCGGGCTAACAACAAGGAAAACAAACACTTTCCTGCCTCCGGGCTTCCAGCTCTTTCCTGCTGACCTTACAGTACTTTCGCTTTTTTCTCCCAGCTTTCCCGAAAGCGGCACCATCCCAAAACTATCGCGCATTCCTGCATTCGCAATGCTACACCGAACGTCCAAACAAACGCCCGAAGCCAAAGCGAGCCTCCGAAGACAAATCCTCCGCAAAGCCGTAGTCATATGTCTCAATCCTCAGCGCATACCGAAAGCCACAAACAAGTGCGCTCCCCGAAGCTAACTAAACAAAGGAAGTATCAAGATAATATGGCGAGCAGCACCATTTTCAACACCACCCCTTGTAAGTAAGATAACTCTTGGGATACTGGATGAGGGCCGTTTGGACAAAAAGAGGGACTTAGGAGGGAAACTACGAGGAGACATAACGAAGTCACGTGCAAGAGCCGCACCTGTGCTGCCGGGGGTGACTGTAGGTTTCAAGGCTAGGGTAAACATACTCTAGATAGTTAAAAAGCAAAAAAGGGACTCGAAATAGCCAAAGAGTTAAAAAATTTAATGAAAAATAAAAAATCAAGCTCTCTAACGGCGAGACGGCCTAACGGTGAGACGGACTGGCGGTTGAGAAAGGGTCACAGAACCTCAGTAGCCACGGTATCGCTTGAATAGTGCTGAGCGTAGAGTCAATGATCGGAGAGGAGGCTTTTAGGGGATGACGTGGGGTGGGTTATCGAGGTGCAAATAATTTTATTGGGAGGAACCCGATCATAGTTTGCCTCTTCCCACTTTTTCTGGTTACACGGTCCTGCCAGAGGTTATGAAACAGTTATTCAAGGTTAACTAGCTAAATTTATCCCTGTCTGTTCAGGTAAATAGGTTCCTACCCTATGGGTGCTTTCGGTTATGGTACCGTTACTACGAGTAGAACAGTACGGGTAGGAGGTTGCCGAAAAAAAGTGAAATCTAGTGAAACTAACTATCACTCACATTATGGTGGGAGAACAAAATCAACCGCGCACCGACCATTGATGGCAACGCAACACACCTCATCACTCTACACTTTCAGCACCACCTAAAGGAATTTCTCTGGATAAAATATTAGTTTCTACTATGTATTCTACTGTGAGTTTAAATTTTTGATTTGTTTCTTTGGTCCTCATGATATTAGTGTGTGTGGGGGAGGGCCGTCATGGTCGGAGTTTTTCATGTTCGTTGGTGCGCGGTTAATTTTGTTCCACATATGGTTCCGGAAGACTAAACTCTATACTAAGTTTCTCACAAAAAAAGTGACAATTTTGGTGGTGACGCCAAGTGTAACACATTTAAAAATATGATACTTCAAGATTTAATTAGAACCTGCGTTGTTTCAAGAAAAAAGAACAAAGTTTACCCTCCAACTCAGTTATACACAAGATTCCTGGGTTATAAATCATTTAAATAATTCTTCGTTCCAAAACATATTTGCTATAAGAAAGTGACTTCCTACACATTTCTTTCGCCCATGCGCCGCGCTCTACGGTGTTCCCTGTATCTAGGGGCTTAGTGGTATTCATAGGATTGCCTGAAAGGGGGGAGAAAGAGAAGGATAGAGATTTGATGCGAAAAGAATAATTTCCAACGTTTACGCGTTCCACTAAGTTAGTGCCTAATAGCGCGTACAGTATTTTCTCCCTTGAAAACAGTCAAAAATGGTTCCAGGCGCGCCAAACCTGTCCTAGAATTATCAGAGCTTAGTGACTTGCTGAGGATTCAAGTTCTCAAAAGTGCTGAGTCATTTGAGCCCTTGAAAGACCTAAAATCTGTACGTCTGACCAAGTTTAGCCGACTGTTGCCAAATCCGGTCTTAGAACGCCTGGAACCATTTTTGACTTTTTCAAACAGCCAAAGGAATAATACGGGTACTTTAGTCTCTTTTCTTTGTACTTGCATCGAAGAACGAGCACACTCTTTCTTTTCCCATCGCCTTCCCTCTTCCATTGCGCTTCCCCTCCCAGAGCAACCTTCTGCGCACACCCTATCGATCCCCCCACCAAATACTCTTTTGACCAGCCTCTCTCCCGATCACTAACCTTCACACTTTCTCGATCTACAGCACACACTCATTCTCAAATTCTCTTTTCTGCATTGTGGAACCGCAAAGGGGGACACGCTAAATTCTGCGAAATTTCTTGCGCTAACATTTTTGGACCACTGAAATAGCCGCATTATCCCTAAAATCATCTTAGGGGCACAGGGCGAGAGTGTTTACCGTATTGATTCCGACGAACTTCCCTCATCCAATAGTCTGCCTGCGCATTGATCTTTGGGATTGATCAGAATATAGCCCCTTTTGTAGCTGTAGAAGGTAGTGATTTCAAACAAAAAGATTGTATGGGTGATACGCCTCTTGGCTGGGCTGCCGGTAATGGGCACGAGGGAGTGGTGAAACTATTGCTCGGGCGGGGCGAAATTGACCCCGACAAGGCAGGTGATGACGGCCAATCACCACTCTTCAGAGCCGCTCGCGGCGGGCACGAGGGAGTTGTGAAAATGCTTCTTGGACGAGATGACGTCAACCCCGACAAGTCAGATGAGATGGGCACGACACCACTCTGGTGGGCTGCTCGCAATGGGCACAAGGGAGTGGTGAAGCTACTCCTTAGCCGGGACGAGATTGACCCCGACAAACAAGACTGGTACGGCCAAACAGCGCTTTCCTCTGCTTCGGAGAATGGGCATGAGGGAGTGGCTAAAATATTATTAGGCAGGGACGACGTCAACCCCGACAAATCAGATCAAGGCGGCCAAACACCACTCTTGCGAGCTGCTCGCAAGGGGCGCAAGGGAGTAGTGAAAATGCTTCTCGGACGAGACGACGTCAACCCCAACAAACCAGACGAGGAGGGCAACACACCTCTCGGATGGGCTGCTAGCAATGGGCACGAAGGAGTGGTGAAACTACTCCTCGGCCGGGCCGACATTGACCCCGACAAACCGGAGTGGTACGGTCAAACAGCGCTTTCTTGTGCTTCGGAGAATGGGCATGAGAGAGTGGCGAAAATACTACTGGGCAGGGACGACGTCAACCCCGACAAATCAGATCAGGGCGGCCAAACACCACTCTTGCGAGCTGCTCGCGGCGGGCATGAGGGAGTTACCAAAATGCTGCTTGGGCGAGACGACGTCGACCCCGACAAACCAGAATGGTACGGTCAAACAGCGCTTTCTTGTGCTTCGGAGAATGGGCATGAGGCAGTGGTGAAAATTCTGCTGGGCAGGGACGACGTTAACCCCGACAAATCAGATCGGGGCGGCCAAACACCACTCTTGCTGGCTACTCGCGAGGGGCACAAGGGAGTAGTGAAAATGCTTCTCGGACGAGACGACGTCAACCCCAACAAACCAGATGAGGAGGGTATTACACCGCTCGGGTGGGGTGTTTGGAGCGGGGACGAGGAGCTAGTGACAATGCTACTTGGACGGGACGACACCAATCCCAACTGCCCAGTTGGGGCCAACGAAACATTGCTCTGGTGGGCTGCTCATTTTGGGTACGAGAAAATTGTGAAAGTATTGATTGGACGGGACGATGTCAATCCCGACCAGCCAGATTTTGGGGGCCAAACACCACTCAGCCGTGCTGCTGAAAATGGGCACGAGGGGGTAGTGGAAATATTTCTTGGACGGGACGACGTTAACCCCGACAAGTCAAATAACTACGGCCAAACACCACTATGGTGGGCTGCTGCGGGTGGGCATGAGGGAGTAGTGAAAATGCTACTCGGACGAGGCGATGTCAACCCCGACACACCAGATAAGAACGGCAGAACGCCACTCTATTGTGCTGCTGAAAATGGACACGAGGGCGTGGTGAGGACACTACTCAGCCGGGGCGAGGTCAACCCCGACAAGCCAGATATGTATGGCCAAACACCGCTCTTGTGTGCCGCTACAAATGGCCGCGCGCGAGTGATAGCTTTACTGCATCATCAAAGAGCTGCCACCCACAGCACGGACTATGCCCGAGGAGACATTGCCCTCATTACCGCCTTCGAATCGCGCACTCGCGACTTATAGGCTATTTTCGCAAGGACCGGAGCATTTCTATAAACGTGCTTATCGCTACAACAGCCTCTCCCCTCCCGTCCCCCCCTATGTTCTCTTGCATCTTAAAACACTACCTTGCCGTGATTACCGTCCTACCTCCATCCCCGGATTATGCCTTTCATAGTTTACTAAGGGTACTCAAAGTTAATAAATTTTCATCAAAAACGATGTCAAAAATCAGAGCGCACTAACTTGGTGGCCAAGAATGGTTAGCTGATGCTCGTAATCATGGTTGAGGGTTCACGTTTTAGGTAAGTTTTCAACCTTGAGCTGACGTTGTCTCCACTCACCCCCGCTCTCTCTACAAATACTGCTCTCTCTGCAAATACCGCTGTCTGTCCACGCCGCTCTCTCCAATTACTACTCGTCACTTCAAGCAACTCATTACCAACCTTTTTGATAGTTTTAGTATTGCTTAATTTTGTTTTTCTTACTTTTTCTTGTTTATATTTTGGCTACTCTCCTTAATTCTGCTATTTTTTTTTTCCTGTCTATTTCAAGTTTGCAAATATCAGTTCTGGCCTTAACTTTCATCTCAAATTTTTTGTTTCCTTTTATTTTCTTGTAATTTTTTGTTGATTGGACTCCAAGGATGCTGGCTCTGAAGATAGGATAGCTGAGAGGGTGCGGGCTTCAAGAGCAGCAGTTAGAACTAAATAATTTGCATGATAAAGACCAGGGAGTTGAGGATCGGAGCACCAGTGAAAAATAAAACAATGATTTTGACAACCATACCATAGTCTACTGGAAGGCACGAGTATCCCAGAGTTTACTCGAGTTGTCCACCCTTAGTTCACATCGATTCCTTCTATTCGTCAATTGATTATTAGTCTGACATGTGATAGCGACGAAAACTCTCAACTCAAAGCGACAGTTATTAACTTTGAATACCCTTAGTAGCCCTGCTTGATTCTTGTTTCTTCCATCTCTCAGTGGAATGAAATCATACGCGATCGAAATGCCCATATCCTTAACATGCACGCCTAGCCATCCCCCCAGAGATTTTTTCTGGATCCAAGTCCGGATTTGTGAGCTTCTCTTTTAGAACCTAGAGTCTAGTGTTAACGGAGGGTTATTTCTAATTCATTGAAATGAGCTAGCGTGGGTTGGAATTTTCGTCATATTTACACTTCTCCTTGTTTCCTAGATGTAATTACCGTTCCTGTGTTTTCTCTAAAATCATTCCCTTTCCCCCGTCTTCCCCCCTGAAGTTCAAAGTTGATGTCTATCCAGATATAGAGAAAAAAAATAAAGTCCGAGTGTTCTTTGCACTTGTGAAAAGCAACGTACAATAGAAACGAGCCATTAACTAAGGTATAATAACGATTGATTTCCACTTCTTAAATAGACACGGTTTAATGACGACCATGTCTATTTGCAACTCTCCTCCGGGTATAGTATGGGGTAAAAAGTAAGGCTACTTAGTCACTCTGTACGAAAGATAGGAGGGCAGCTTCAACTCCATTGGTACTCTTCCAGGGCTAGACTAAAGGTGAAGGGAGGTTTATAACTAAAGTACAATTAGCTTTTCCTGACCTTTCCATGGATCACCGCACCTATCTCTATGTCTTCCCTTATGCACACAATCTTCTGCGCACCCATTATGACTAAGTAAAGACACGGTGGGGTTTTCTCTGCAAACCAGGAAAAAAGAATTAGGACAAGTACACTCCCGAGCGATCTCTAACGCTCCCGTAACTTCTAGAACCACCCACAATCTCAAATAAAGTGCCCCACATCCCTACCATAAGAGCCGGAATAACTGAACTTCGGGCTAGGAGGTTGGATTTTCCTTTGCCGCCAAAGTCAGGCACTTTTTTTTTTTTTGTCTTGGCCTTGGGGCTCAGGAGCTAATTTTTTGTAGAGGTTTCGCCCCCCAATCTAAGAGAGGCAATCTTTGACGTCTTAGAACCAGGTTCAATTCTTTTAGCTCTTACGGTACCTATATATACACCTTGGTGGATACAGGCAGCAAGTTTTGCGGGTATATAAAGTATTGTCAGAATTTGATAAGAGTGATTCGTGGGACCGCGGTGGTGAGCGGCATCGACTTGAGAGCGAATTGGGATATCCCATTCTCCTCGATTCTCCCTTTTCCTACTACATTTCCCCTCCTCTTTTGGCATTCTACCCACACTTAACCAGACACTGCGGACCAATACCGTGTTCCGAGCCAGGGAGGAAGACTCCGCCTTTGTCGGCGCAATAATCCCAGGACCGGTAGTAGAAGGTCGTAGTATTAGAAGCTTTGAGGGATCGCAGGCATTGGGGAGCAAGCATACGGAGAAGCGCAGTGGTGTGGGGGTTAGTGGCGACACTAGAGCATGAACGAATGTACTCGAGTATGAGTACAGGTACTCGAGTACTTGTACATGGAGGGTTCGCGAGTTATTACCAATTCAGGACTTGCCGATTGAGGAGAGAGTGTGCCCCGGTTATCCATTCCATGCTTCGAAGAAGCAAAAAAAAGAGATGAGGCAGGATAGATACTATCCATGTATTGCAGGTTTGAGGAATCGCAAAATTAAGCACAAAGGGATTGAAGGAATAAGATAAGAAGCCCATTACGGCGGGTCAAGTACGGTAGACATCGAGTGCACAAAGAATATCCTAAGCGAGCAGGCGCCAGAACCCCCGGAGGTTGATTACATAAGCAGCAAATAGCGGGCACCAGAATCCGCATTCCCCCCAAGATTTGGACCAAACTACAATCAAATGATCCTTAATCTATAATCCTTTGATATTCTATTGCTCCTTCGTATTAATTCTGTCCACAACTCTCTCTGCTTTTTTTTTTTTTTGTTAAATCCGTGGTATTGTTTTTAGGTACATGTAAACCAAAGTAAACACTTCCCCCAGGCACAAACCGCTGCATTCGGAGAAGACCCCATGGCAAAGAAAGCCCACCCCCTTCAGCCAAGGGAAAAACAAGTCATCCCAGGTCCCTCTGGTGTGGAACCAACCGCAAATCCCCAACCAAAAAGGCACAAAACAAGAATAACAACCCCAATATTAGGCAGGACACTTGCCCGACAACCTAGCCAGCAGAGGCAGAAGACAACAAGAAAACCTTCCTGAACATCTCATGACATAAGAAAGACAAAAGAAAAAATTGTACTGCTACTCGCGTCCGAACCTTCATCATCTCGGGTGTAGGGCCGTCAGACAAACCCTTCCTCGCTTTTGGTAGGATTGAGGAATCCTTTTCTTGTGAATAACCATATGCCAGCCCAAGAGCAAGGCATCAGGTAAAGGTGTAGTAAACAGTTAGCAGGGCGGTGGTGCAACCACAGGCAGTGCAATACTAGCCGTACAGTGCCAAGAAAATCCGACCGAGTTGAAATATGGAGAAGGGCCAAACCCATGACAGACTGTTGTGTCAGTAGCCATGGGATTTGACCAAAGTAGTGAGGTTTTTGTCCCTATGGCTATGGCGAGTGGCCACCGGAGGGCAGATATTGAGGTAGTAGTAGGGTACCAGCCAGTATGGTGTGTTTATCCCATGGTAAGGCCTTTCCAGCACCCTTATAAAGCTCCAAGTTCAGGGGCGGGTCGGGATCATGAGATTGATGTGTGGTGTTTTACCCACGCTTATGCCTTCCCAAATAGGAAGGTGAAAAGCGGGGTAGGAAAATTGAGGGAAGGGAGCTTGTGCTACCAAAGGGCACAATCGGCCTAGTACGATACTGTAACAGGTTTACTCCTGTTTAATGAAAAGGTACAATAGAGAGCTAGCAGTTGACCTAGCAAGCGCTAGGTCTAAGGGACGCTTCAGAGAACTCGAAGGTAAAGAGGGATAATAGCAGAAGGGCAAGTGGGACTCTGAGATCACCGTTCAACCAAGTATATTCTGAAAACATGAGTCTGCTTGAAGTCTGCCGTTCTCCTGCTAGCCAGGAGATGAGTTTAAATACAAGAGTTCTCCCAGAGCGATAGTAATCAGATATCCTGCAACCACGATCATTACCGGGCAGTGCACCTTGCCCTGCATGTCC
>Ga0307509_10000445_pt1 | contig 69729 bp, 64 predicted proteins | sample 10_EM_MG_FD_202245 | JGI IMG/M metagenome (GOLD analysis project Ga0307509, IMG submission 202245) | Populus trichocarpa ectomycorrhiza microbial communities from riparian zone in the Pacific Northwest, United States - 10_EM | ecosystem: Host-associated > Plants > Roots > Unclassified | place...
ACCATGGCCTCCAAGACCACCCCCACCGACGCTCAAGCTGTCTCCCCCCCTGCTAAAGGAAAGAAGGGACGTCAGGCGAGAAGTCCTGTCTCGGCTTCCTCCATTGCGGTTGCGTCTGGTGAGGTTTTTACGCAATCTCCCCCTCCTCTCCCTCAAGCTGTCCGCAGATTCTTCGCCTCCAGAACCACCTTCGAACACCATCCAGAAGCGCTCAAGATAGCAGCCCATTTCCCAAACATTGCTGCTTCTGTCCTTAGAGAAGCCAACTGCTCCCTTCCCCTTTCCTTCACTTGCACGGTCAACGACAAAGGCTCAGTGTCACTGCTCGGTACCGACCTTCACACCCCCGCCTCCTCCTATACCCCTTACTTCGCTCCCCTTACCTCGAGGTTGAACAAGGCCTTTCCGGTAGGCAACTCCCCTTGGGACCTTGTCAAACCCGCTCCAAACGAAACGCAACTTTTGATTCACTCCATCCCTCTTGCGTTCCTCTCCTCAGACGATATCCAACTCTTCCCCTCTCATCATGAGTCCATCCGAAATGCCAGGGGAGTCTCCCTTATCTTAGCACGTTACCTTAACCCTGACCCGGAATCTCGTGACCAAAAATCAGCAACCTCTGTGGTTGTCACCATGGTCCCGCCCGACGCTTTCACCATCCTCCCCTCCATCAACCTCGTCTCCCGAAACCGGAGAGTGGAAAAGATGTTCTCCTCCTCTAAGAACTCCCAGTGCGAGAAATACTGGAAGTTCGGCCACATCTCTACCCGCTGTCCCAGCACACTACCAATCTGTCCCTTCTGCTCACTTGCCCACACCAAAGTGGAGCATCGCTGCCCTAACCCTTCCTGCCCTAACGGTGGCAATCTCCGACCTGTCCTCGCCTGCTGTCTATCCTCGGTGGCATGCTGTCCTAACTGCCAGGAAGAGCACACTGCGCGCAGCAAGGATTGCCCCTCCCACCCAAAAGCCACTCTAGAGCCACCAGAGTTGCGATCTCGACAGACGCAGGACAGCATGGATCTCGCTGAGGACCAGGCTGGCCCTTCAACGGTTCTTCGTCGAGCACCAGATGCCCCTCCTCACACCCCGAGTGCCCCTGTACTCCCCCGCAATGCTCCTCCACCTAGGCAGGGAGCCCAACGCACCATCACCCTCACCGATCACGCCCCAAGAGAGAGCGGTGACGAATCTCTAGACTCCGACTCCTCCCAGGGCTCTGCCCATTAATGGAGAATTTTTTCACACATTACACCGACAGCAGTGCTGTCTTCCCGTCCTTTCCAATCGTTCAACATAACTGCCTTGGGAGCTGGGATGTTTTTCTCTCACTTTTTCACAGCTTTACCAAGCTGCCTCACCCTGCTTTGCTTGTTCCTATTCAAGACCCCCCCTCCAGGCGTTCGGTTCTGCCGACACTCCCGGGATTTATGACCTTCGCCCCCCCGCCTCTGGCCACCCACGGGTAGCCATCTATGTTTCTCGTACTTTGAACCAGCACTTGTCCTGCACGACCTTTTTCATGGTTCCTCAGAGATGCTTTCAGTTGATGTTTTTTCTCCAGAGGGTCTTTTTGGATCCCCCCACCGCTCCCTCAGGGTCACCTCGGTGTACCTTCTTCGCACAAATCGTCCTCCCTACCGCTCTGTACTTCCTGAGCGGATTTTTTCTTCTCTTTCCTACCCTCACCTGTTTTTAGGTGATTTTAACCTCCACCATCCGTTAGCAGATCCCTGCCACTCCGTATCTGAGAGAGAATTTATCCTCTCTACGCGTTACTTTGAGGCCACTTTCGACGTCCCGTACAAGTTTCTCAACACCCCCGGGGTTGATACTCGGTCCACGTTTGACACCGTTTCGATACCTTTGTTTTTTGGACCTGGCCTTCGCAAATACCTCTCTCTCCCCCCTAGTCTCCTCATGGGAGACCCCCCTCCCCTCCACTGGGTCAGACCACGTTTCATGTGTGATAACACTAAAACCGCGCGATTATGCTACCCCCCCCTACCCCACACTGGGCCCTCCTTGACCTGGTCACGGTAGGGAAAGCACTGGATACCTTCACCACACTACCCTGCCCAACGAGACCGACGCCCAACTCCCTGCGTAGATGGTTCGACGTCTCCTCTACCCGCCTTACCTCCCTCCTAACCTCCCATGCCCCGCGCAAGCGCCCGTGCCCCCCCTCGAAACCATGGTGGTCCCCCTGCCTATCGTCCATGAGAAGGGAGTATCACAAGTTCGCAAGGATATCCCGCCTTGACCCGTCCCCCCTCAACTGGAGCAATGTGAAGAGCTCGAGAAGAATATACTTTAAGGCCATCGCCTCGGCCAAAAGAACACACTTGTCGGACTTTCTATCCTCGGCCACTCCGCGCTCCCTCTGAACGGCCAAGAGATTCGCATTCGGTCGCCCACCACAAAGGTTCCCGGACTTGCCAGTGGCCTCCGATCCGGCCCAAGTAGCGGAACGGCTTCTTGACCACTTCTTCCCCTCCAAACCCCTACCTCCCCCGCTGCTCCGCCCCACGCGTTATGAGGACTATACCCCCCTCACCTCCGAAGAGATATCCAGGGCCCTCTCCAAATCCTAAACACCTCCGCCCCTGGCCCCGACCATATCCCGTACTCTGTGTGAAAGTCTGTACACCGCATCAAGCCCTCCCTTCTTCCCTCCCTCCTGAACCGCCTCCTAGCCCACGGTTTTCACCCCCCCTCCCTCAAAAAGGCACTTGGTATTGTCCTCGAAAACCCAGGTAAACCCTCATACGACTCACCCTCCTCCTTTAGGGTTATCGTCCACCTTCGAACGCTCTCTAAGATCCTTGAAAGGGTGGTAGCTTCCCGCCTTTCAGCCCAAGCAGCCATATGCTCCCTCATCCACCTGCTTCAGTGCGGGTCCCACCCTGGGAGATCCACCGCCGATGCCGCCCTCGTCCTACAACATAATGTTGAGTCCTTCCATCGCCTCCACTACAAAGTCTGCACTCTCTTTGTTGATGTGAAGGGAGGCTTCGATAATGTGGAATCTCCCTCACTGCTCTCTCTCCTCCGCAGAAAGGGGGTCAGCCCATACCTGGTCCAGTGGGTCGGCTCTTTCCCAAGAGATCGCACCTGCCACCTGACGTTCCAGTGGTCCCCACGCCTCTTTGCTCCCGTTTCAGTTGGGGTCCCTCAAAGATCTCCCATCTCCCCACTACTGTTTGTCATATACGTCTCCTCCCTTCACCTGGAAATCCGTAGGTCACTTATTGTCTCCTACGTCGATTACTTTGCTGTTACGGTAGCCTCGCCCTCATACAGAACCAACGTTCGCCTCCTTCAGAAGTCGTTCTCAGCGCTCAAGAGAAAGGCATCCCCAATCATCATCGCCTTCTCCGTTCCCAAAACCGAACTGATCCACTGGAGGACCACCAGGAGCAATGAGCCGCCGTGCTCCCTCCCAGTGCAGCTGGAGGATCAACTCTTCTATCCACGATCCCACCTGAAATGGCTGGGCTTCATCTTCACTCCCGCCTTTGACCCAAGGTCCCACTTTTCCAGGAGGTACACAGTTGCGAATGCCGCCCTGGCCACGATTCGCCGCCTCTCCCCCCCCGGGATGGGCCTTCCACCTTACCTTTTTTTCTCCTTGGCGCATTCGCTCCTTGCTCCGATTCTTCTGTATGGGTCTGCTATCTGGTACCCTCCCCCGTCTATCATGGGCCCAATGTCCGTTTTCTGGCATCGTGTTTGTAGGTGGATCACCAATTGCTTCTCCTCCACCAACATAACCTGTCTGCACAGGGAAGCCTGTCTTCCCCAGCTACCTGGTCTGGTACGCCACCAACGCCGCCTTGCTGGCCTAAGGCTCATCTGCTCTCCTCCACAGATAAACCCCGCCACAGCACGCCTCCCTAAGTCTGTCCCCACATTCTCACCCCACCGTGGCACCTTGATAGTGGGTGGGAAGATTACCTCCCAACCTTATCTCTTCTTCAACCTCGACTACCGTTCTGCTCCGGACAAGACCAAGAACCCTAGATACCGACACAACGCCATCACGGCCATCCCTCTCGTACACGACGCCTCTACGTTACCCCCCATCTCCCTTCACTTAACAGACTACCTGCCCCCAATCCCGGGGGTTATCCCCTCCTATGCTCCCCTCAAGTTAAGGGCTAAACGACTGCTCCTCTCCAACTGGTCTGCCACCCCAGCCCCACCATACTACCCCTTTCCGCCCTCAACGCGCCCCCATCCCTTCATGGGCTTGGGCAAGTTTGTTGCCGGCAGGATACACCAGATGCGCTCTGGGAAAAGCTATCTCGCGGCTCACCCCTCATGGGACAATCCTGATGCCGAGACGTCCTGCCCTTTGTGCTCTGGGGCCCCGCCGACCTTGGAACATGCTATCCTGTCCTGCCCCTCCTCCGCGCGTGAGAGATCCCGCCTCCTCCAAGGGGTCTCAGACTTGGCTCCTGGGGCCCCAATCTGGTTCGACCAGCAGTTGCTTGTTGCCCTGTCTGAGTTCATTCGTACCACCGCTACTGGTTTCCCCCCCGGGATGCCCCTGCTTGCTCCCTCTCTCTACACCCCTTCAAACCCCCTTTTTCCATCTACCGCCCTATCCGCCCCTGGCCCTCGAGACTAGTTAAGCGGTTTATACTTTCCTTAATTTTGGCTACGGCTGCTTTGCGATACCTATTGATCGTGTTGGGGGAACTGGTTATAATTGTTTCTTTTGTTGATTGTTAGTTTGATTTTCGGTTTTGTTTTGGCCATATCGTTAAAGATGTATGTCATTTCTTCTACCGTAGAAACAATGAACATATGATTTAAAAAAAAGAAAAGAAAAAAAGAAAAAAAAAGAATGGTCACAGTAGTTATCACGCTTCCGCTCCCCTCTTTCCCGCCCCCTACATTTCTCAACAGCACATCGTTCTGCGCACGATCCCTCCCCACACACATTTCATCCTCTTTGTTGGGCCTCGCGTCCCCACCTCACCTCCAATCATGGCCTCCCTCCAAGGTGGCCCCTCGAGAAACACCACACCGGCTCCACTCTCTCCCCTCCCCACCACTAGAAATCTCGACCATCTGGTCTCGATCTTCCACCAAACTGCCGCTGACCTAGGGCTCCCCACCGCGGGCTTTCCCCCCATTACTCCAGCGAACATCTCCACTCTCTCCATCGGGGAACCAATGCTCCTCCCCCTACTCTGCACCTCGGTTCAATCGAGCGTCCACATCGCAACTGCACTCGAGAACCTCTCGACCGAAATCCACGACCTTTCCTCCCAGATTGCTAACATGGACCACTCCCGGCAACACCCCAACCTCACCCCACTCCAGGCATCCCTCCGTGACATTGCCTCCCGTCTCCTGTCAGCCGCTCAGGCCTCTTTTCCTCCCCAGCGCCCTAATGTCCCACATCCGGCCACACACTCCTCCAATCGATCTCGTCCTGCCCCCACCAGCAACACCAACCCCACTCGCCAAGAGAAAGGGAAGGAAAGAGCTCCGGAGGCTCCACCCCCACCACCGCCTAATCCAGTATGGCCCTCCCCCTCAGCTGACCCAGATCTTCCGAGATACGACATGTCAACTTCCCCCCCCACATTATATGGCAACCCCGAAGCGTTTGCCAAGAAGTACCCCCACACCTGTGAAGCGGAGGAATTCGCCAAAGGAAAATACCCCCCCGGTCCCTCTTGGACCCCCGGCCATTTGGATCCCAACTGGCGCCCCCCCAGCACCATGGCCCCCAAGGCCGCACCCACCTACGCTCAAGCTGTCGCACCCCCTGCTAAGGGAAAGAAAGGTCGTCAAGCAAAGAGTCCTGTCTCGGCTTCTTCCGTTGCGGTTGTGTCGGGTGAGGTTTTTACGAAATCTCCCCCTCCTCTCCCCGAAGCTGTCCGCAGATTCTTCGCCTCCAGAACCTCCTTTGAACCCCACCCAGAGGCACTCAAAATAGCAGCCCACTTCCCTGACATCGCTGCCTCTGTTCTCAGGGAAGCCAACTGCTCCCTCCCCCTCTCCTTCACCTGCACAGTCAACGACAAGGGCTTAGTGTCACTGCTCGGTACCGACCTCCACACCCCCGCCTCCGTGTACACTCCCTACTTCGCTCCCCTTACTACAAGATTGAATAAGGCCTTCCCGGTGGGCAACTCCTCTTGGGACCTCTTTAGGCCTGCTCCAAATGAGACACAACTACTGATTCACTCCATCCCTCTCGACTTCCTCCCCTCAGACGATGCCCAACTCTTCCCCTCTCTTGACGAGTCCATCCGCAATGCCGGGGGAGTCTCTATTCTCTCCGCATGTTACCTTAACCGGAACCCGGAATCTTGTGAGCAGAAGAGAGCCACCTCTGTGGTTGTCTCGGTGGCCCCGCCCGACGCTCTGGCCCTCCTCCCCTCGTTCAACCTCTTCTTCCGAAACCGAAGAGTGGAACAAATATTCTCCTCCACCAAGAATTCCCAGTGCAAAAGGTGCTGAAAGTTTGGCCACATTTCCGGCCGCTGTCCTAGCTCACTGTCCGTCTGCCCCTTCTGTTCACTCGCCATCCAAAAGCAGAGCATTGCTGCCCTAACCCTTCCTGCCCTAAGGGTGGTAATCTCCGACCTATCCTCGCCTGCTGTCCATCCTCGGTGGCATGCTGTCCTAACTGCCAAGAAGAGCACTCTGCGCGCAGCAGGGATTGCCCCTCACGCTCAAAGACAACCCCCGATACACCTAAGGTGCCATCTCGACAGGTGCAGGACAGCATGGATCTCGCTGAAGCCCAGGCTGGCCCTTCGACGGTCCTTCGTCCAGCACCGGGTGCCCCTCCTGACACCCCGAGTGCCCCTGTCCTCCCCCGCGATGCTCCTCCACCTAGGCAGAGAGCCCACCAAACCATCACCAATCTCGCCCCAAGAGAGAGTGGTGATGAATCCATTGACTCCGACTCCTCCAAGGGCTCTGCCCAATAATGGAGAATTCTTTCACTAGATATACGCACAGCTCCGCTGTCTTTCCTTCCTTTCCAATCGTTCAACATAACTGCCTTAGGAGCTGGGATGTTTTTCTTTCACTTTTTCACAGCTTTACCTTGCTGCCTCACCCTCCCTTGCTTGTTGCTATTCAAGATCCCCCCTCCAGACGGTCGGTTCTCCCAACATTTCCGGGATTTCAGTCCTTCGCCCCCCCCCCTCCTGGCCTCCCTGGGGTAGCCATTTATGTTTCTCGAACCTTGAATCAGCACTTGTCTTGCTCCACTGTCTTTCACGACTCCTCAGAGATGCTTTCAGTGGAGATATTTTCTCCGGAGGGTCTTTTTGGATCCCCCCACCGCTCCCTCAGGGTCACCTCGGTGTACCTCCTTCACACAAACACTCCTCCTTACCGCTCCATATTACCCGAGCAGCTTTTTTCGTTTCTTTCTTAGCCTCATCTTGTTTTGGGCGACTTTAACCTTCACCACCCTTTGGCAGACCACTGCCGCTCCCTATCTGAGAGGGAGTTCACCATTTCCGCACGCTACCTTGATGTCGCTTTTGACGTCCCCTACCACCTTCTCAACACCCCCGGGGTTTACACCCGCTTCCCATTTGACACCATCTCGCGACCTTCGGTTCTGGACTTGGCCTTCGCGAATACCGCTATCTCCCCCCTGGTCTCCTCATGGGACACACCCCTCCCCTCCACCGGTTCCGACCATGTCCCGTGTGTGATTACACTAAGACCGCCCGCGATTTTGCTACCCCCTTCTACTCCACACTGGGCCCTCCTCGACCTACAGGCGGTTGGGGTGGTTCTGGATACTTTCACCACGCTACCCTGCCCAGCAAAACCCACACCCAATTCCCTGAGCAGATGGTTCGACCTCTCCTCTACCCGCCTCACCTCCCTCCTGACCTCCCATGCCCCGAGCAAACACCCATGCCCCCGCTCGAAACCATGGTGGTCACCGCGCCTCTCATCTCTGAGAAGGGAGTATCACAAGTATGCAAGGATATCCCGTCTGGATCCTTCCCCCCTCAACTGGAGCAATGTAAAGAGCTCAAGGAGAACATATTTTAAGGCCATAGCATCGGCCAAGAAAGCTCACTGGTCGGACTTCCTATCCTCTGCCAGTCCACACTCTCTCTGGACGGCCAAGAGATTCGCATTTGGTCGCACGCCACAGAGGTTCCCGTACTTACCAGTGGCCTCTGACCCAGCCGAAGTTGTGGAGACGCTTCTTCACCACTTTTTTCCCCCCAAACCCCCACCTCCTCCACTTCTCCGCCTCACGCGCCATGAGGACTATACCCCACTTACCTCCGAAGAGATGTCCAGGGCCCTCTCCAAATCCTCTAATACCTCCGCCCCTGGCCCCGACCACATCCCGTACTCTGTGTGGAAGTCTGTACACCGCCTTAAGCCCTCCCGCTTCCCTTCCCTCCTGGAGCCCCTGTTAGCCCATGGATTTCACCCTCCCTCCCTCAAGAAAGCTCTCAGCATCGTCCTTGATAAGCCGGGGAAGCCCTCATACAACTCACCCTCCTCCTTCAGGGTTATTGTCCTGCTTCGAACTCTCTCTAAAATCCTCGAGAGGGTTGTAGCTTCTCGCCTCTCAGCTCAGAGAACGATCTGCTCCCTCATCCACCCCCTCCAATGCAGGTCCCTCCCCGGGAGATCCACCGCCGATGCCGCTCTCGTCCTACAACACAATGTTGAGTCCTTCCACCGCCTCCGCTACAAAGTCTCCACTCTTTTCCTCGATGTGAAGGGAGGCTTTGACAACGTAGAATCTCCGTCGCTACTTTCTCTCCTCCGCAGGTGGGGGGGTTAGCCTGTACCTGGTCCAGTGGGTCGGCTCGTTCCTAAGGGACAGCACGTGCCGTCTGACCTTTCAGGGGTCCCCCCCCCTCTTCGCTCCTGTTTCAGTTGGGGTCCCTCAAGAATCCCCCATTTCTCCCCTGCTGTTTGTCATATACGTCTCCTGCCTCCACCTGGAGGTCCCCAGGTCACTCATCATCTCCTACGTTGACGACTTCACTGTTACCGTGGCCTCGCCTTCCTACAGGACCAATGTCCGCCTCCTTTAGAAATCCTTCTCGACCTTCAAGAGAAAGGCCTCCCCAATCAACATCTCCTTCTCCATTCCGAAGACCGAGCTAATCCACTGCAGGACCACCAGGAGCAATGAATTGCCGTGCTCCCTGCCGGTGCAGCTTGAGGGTCAGCTCTTCTACCCGCAGGCCCGCCTAAAATGGCTGGGATTTATCCTCACCCCCTCCTTGGACCCGAGGTCCCATTTTTCCAGGAGGTACACCCTTGCAAATGCCGCCCTGGCCACCATCCGCCGCCTCTCCCCCCCGGGATGGGCCTTCCCCCCTACTTTTGTCTCTCCTTAGCGCGCTCGCTCTTGGCTCCAATCCTCCTGTATGGGTCAGCTGTCTGGAACCCTCCCCCGTCTATCATGAACCTGATGTCCGTGTCTGGCCTCGTGTTTGCAGGTGGATCACTAACTGTTTTTCCTCAACAAACTTAACGTGCCTGCACAGGGAAGCCTGTCTTCCCCCGCTGCCCATTCTTATACCCCACCAACGCCGCCTTGCCAGCCTGAGGCTCATCTGCTCCGCTCCTGAGGTGAATCCTGCATCGGCACGCCTCCCGAAATTCCTTCCCACCTTCTCACCCCACCGTGCCCCCCTGTTGGCGCGTGGGAAGATTACCTCCCAACCCTATCTCTTCTTCAACCTCGACTGGCGCACCCCTCCAGACAAAGCCAACAACCCAAGATACCACCACAACGCCATTACGACGTTGGCGAATACCGCCGTCCCCCTCGTACACGATGTGTCCACACTACCACCCATCTCCCTCCACCTGACAGACTACCTGCCCCCGATCCCTGGGGTTGTCCCTTCCTATGCCCGCCTGAAGCTGAGGGCTAAACAGCTCCTCCTTTCCCAATGGTCCGCTACCCCGGCCCCCCCATACTACCCCTATCCACCCTCGACACGCCCCCATCCCTTCATGGGCTTGGGCAAGTTTGTTGTGGGAAGAATTCACCAGATATGCTCTGGAAAAGGTTACCTCACCGCTCACCCCTCATGGGACGACCCTGAAGCCGACAAGACCTGCGCGTTATGCTCTGGAGCCTTACAAACCTTCGAACATGCCATCCTGTCTTGCCCCTCCTCCGCCCATCAGAGATCCCGCCTCCTCCTAGGGGTCTCAGATTTGGCCCCCGAGGCCCCGGTCTGGTCCGACTAGCAGCTGCTCATTGCACTTGCTGAGTTCATTCACACTACTGCTACTGGTTTCCCACCTGGAATGCCCCCACTTGCTCCCTCCCTCCACGTCCCCCCCCCTGACCCCCTCCTCGCCTCTACCGCCCTACCCACCCCTGGCCCTCGAGACTAGTTAGACGGTTTATAAATTTCCTTTATAGCTACAGCTGCTTTGCGACGCTTATCGGTTGCGTTGGAGGATCTGGTTACGATTATTTCTTTTGTTGATTGTTATGTTTGATTTTCAGTTTTGTTTTGGCCATATTGTTAAAGATGCATGTCATTTCTTGTACCGTAGAAACAATGAACATAGGATTTAAAAAAAAAAAAAAACGGTCACAATAGTTAGAGCTCTTCACGCAGCCATCTAAGTACTTTCTTACAATATACCTTTACCTTTATCTATATCTTTACCTATCGCTGGTATATAAGCACTCTAGCTCTTAGTGTCAGAGCAAACACGACCTTGTTAAGACAAGGACAGTCTCACATCTCTCTCACGTGAGAAGAGATTAAGATACGAAGAAGTTCCATCACCATCTCTTCCCAATAAGATATTGGAACGAGATAAGAAGACTATAAGATAGTCCAAGACGAAGAAGAGATTATAAGTTAATCTCGGAAAGAAGAACACTCTCAGATACTTAAACGAACGAGAAATATAAAGATAGTTCAAGATCCTCACGTAAGTAATTCGTTACCTGTTGTATAACTAATCGCCACCAGAGTAGGATTGTTACACTGGCTAACATTAGATCCTTAACAGTGTCCCACCATGCACCGTATATGGCGTGACCTTGGAGACCAACCGCGATGCCCATTGCCCTCTTATGCTTAGTGATTTTTCTTTTGACCGAGCGTCGAAATGAGATTTCTCCAATGAGAGAAGTAGCAGTAAGCTGATATGTCTGACCTGCTGGTGCCAGCTGCGGCCCGCCGGGTGGCATCAGTGCGTATTGAATGATGTTGATATTCTGCGCCATATCGAATATGTTTTCGAGTATATTGATTTGATAACTATGAGAGACTAGAGATGTGCGTCTTGTGGATCTTGTGGAAGTTCTGAATGGCAGATGATTCTTGGTATGAGGTCCTCCTATGTTCATCTGTTCCCATTATATATAAAACACTATGATCTTTTAGGCCGGTTGAAAGATTCAAGTATTTTTAACAATTTATTAGGGAACCGGGATCTGACGCTCTCCCACAGGGCACCCCCATAATCTGATTCAACTTGAACAAATGAAACGGAATAAATACTGTTGCGTTCGAACAGGAAATATTCTCGGTCTACTATCAAGATCCTGAAACAAAGAATCCAAGGCTGCGCCACGTGACCTTTACACTATCCAATTCAAAATACTTGATCCAGTTTAGATCATTCGGGCTGCTTGACCCTAAGTGCAATCCACACGCGTTGTTGACATCACCCCGATAGCCTTAGACTCAAAACTAGACAAGGCCGAGATAATCAGAGAAATCTCGCCCCATGCCTAACAAAGGTCCATTCTGCCAACAGAAATACAGCCAGTTTGGTGCATATGAGAAGCACCTGCGAAATGCGCACGCAAATCTGGATATTGTCTTAGCGTCTACAATAAAATATGCATCCTCACCGACTACTAACGATAACAAAGGAAGCAACATATTGCCCCACAAGGGGCATCTCCGCCTGGCTTCCGACTATGAATCAGATCCAGATCCCACCGGACATGCGTACGGCGCATTCAATACCATCAGTCACGTGTCTGATACAGAGATACTCAACGAAACTGCATGTCCATTACCCAGTAAACCGATGCTTTATAAAGGGGCCGGCGCATCTATAGGAGATGTCAAGGGTTTTGAGCAAGAACAAAGCAATCTGTGTCAGCACCCATGCTCACCATTTAGTAGCGCGCACGGTTTCAAGCTAGCGTCTTGGTTCATTGATGGTAAAGTCCCTAAGTCACGAATCAATGAATACTTCTGGAGTGGTCTTGGTAATGCTTCATCGGCCGGGTATAGTTCCATGCATACGCTTAAGAACCTCCTCCAGGCATTGGATCCTCACAGTGCATATCTTCAATGGAACGAAGGACAGGTTGATGATGGCAAGCGAACATTGCCATTCTTCTATCGCAACGTTCTAGATTGCGTCAGATATCGCCTGCGCCAGATCGCCTACAGAGATGACGTCGTCTACACGCCGCGCAGGGAATACGACACCAATGGACAACGGATATACACAGAAATGCACAAGGCGGACTGGTGATGGGATCTTCAAGTAGAGCCTCATAACCCTTTTTTAAGTAAACAATCGCTTACTGAAACCAGGAGACACTTCCACCAGGTGCGACGCTTGTTCCGATCATAGGGATGTCTGATCAGACGCATCTCACAAACTTCTCCCGCGACAAGAAAGCATGGCCTGTCTATATCACGCTTGGAAATCTTCCGGCCGGCCCGCGCAACAGCCCCACATCCATGGCAGTTCTACTTCTTGCATTATTGCCCATTCCCCCAAAACTATCAAAGTCCTCCAAAGCAGATCAACACCAGAGACAAATCAACACTGACACTCTACGGGATGTATTCGAACTCATCTTTGAGTCTCTACAAGATCCGGCGCATGACAGCGTACCAATTGACTGCGCCGATGGGAAGGTTCGGAGGTGCTTCCCAATCTTAGCCGCGTGGATTGCGGACCACATGGAAAATATTGTGCTGCATGGAATAAAATCCAACATCTGTCCTAGATGTGAGGTACCTGCGGTCGAATTAGGCACCAACATGAAAGTCTATCCAGTTAGAAATTACGCAATATATCACCATTACGACTATGAAAATTGGATTGGAAAAACCGACCACGCCGACATCACGCCTGAGAGTCTTGGTATTAGATTAGGTTAAAATGTTTTTTACGGGCTCAACTGGGTTTCGCCGTCAGATTTACACAAACCAGACATGCTCCATTCAGTTTAGCTTGGGTTATTCAAGCACATGATGGACTGGATCCAGGGGCTTTCTGAAAAAGCACGGACGACTTGAGGCATTTGATGAAGTTTGGAAGGCATTACTGCCCCACCCAGGATTCCTTGTACCCAAAAAAGCCTACCGCAAGGGTACGCAGTGGCAAGGGAAAGAGATGCGGAACCTTGGGCGGAAGCTCTAGGTGTTCTGGCTGTGGCACTGTGTCAGCCTGGGAGTGCCCAACTCATACCGTTCAAGCGTGCTCTCAGATGCATCAGGGCGCTGGTCGATTTCAATATGATGGCGCAATACCGAAGCCACACAGCGGAAACAATCACCTATATGGAAGACTATCTGGACATGTTTCACAAGATGAAGGATATCTTTTTAGAGTTTCAAGTAACTAAACGCATACGCGCGAAGATCGATGAGCAACGAAGGGAGCTGCGACATGATAGGCCTAAGACGAGGGAGCGCATCGCACCCTCAAAACGGCGCCGGATGCGCGACGCAGAGTGGGAAGAAGAAACCAAGCCACGTATGGACTTGATCATTTGTGAATCGCATTTCAAGTTCATCAAGATGCATTTGCTCAGTCACCTTTTTGATCATATACGCCAGTTTGGCAATATTCCGATGTATTCAACCGAGTTCGGCGAGCTAGCGCATTAGACCCAAATCCAGGCTGGATGGCCGCAATCCAATAAAAACGATGTCTCACGGCAAATTGTGCAGAGCTATAGTGGACAGCATGGCATCCGAATGAGACTATTGAACCTGGAATGTCTGTGACGTTGCAGTGCAGATCTCTCTCCTGACGTGGTTGAACAGTTGGACACAATTAGCACCACAACAGCGCCTGACATTCCTAGGAGGATGCCGAAGGGACGCCGGGACGATGTTTCCAACATGGCAGATTTTAGTCGGGTTTTGGGGGTTTCCATTCAAATTATATGTCGTGGATTGATACAATACAGCCGGCATAATCTGCCGCCAGAGCACCGTCTGCGGAAAGACCCTGAGATACTCAAATCACTTCCAGTGGAGCTACTGACACAACCAGAAATTCCAGTTCTTGCGTTAAAAGTAACCGAAATATACGACATCCACCGTGCGCAATGCACAGGGGCTCTCAACTTTAGGAACCACAGGAGTCGCAATGATTGGGTTTGGGTGCGGGCCAGAACGGAAGACATGTATGGTGCGCTCCGGTGCCGTCTTCCAGCTAAGCTCGTTGCACTCTTCAAAATCAGAGACTACTGATGCGAGGATCGAGTGTACTGCCTCGCAGGCGTTCAGTTTGTGAGCGCAGTGAACTCAGGGCGGATATCAGACGTACATAGTCTTGTTACCGTCCAAATGAAGGAGGATGCTCAGGAGTTTACTGTAGTTGACATAGGGACAATTCTCGGCCTGGCGCACCTTATCCCAGAGGGGGATCGGCGCTGGATTGTCAATAGCCGTATCGATTTGAGAACATTTAACGAGGTATATTAAGGGATCCGGATATCAGAAGACATCTGCGATGGTATTTTGCGTCGGGGATTGATTCAGGGAGGAACCTAGTACTAGTATAGTAGTATAAAATCTACCGATGAATAAACAAGCTATAGAGTAGAATCACCAGATCCATAAACTACAAGGGCGGATGATCAGTAGTATATGACCCACTCGCGGAAGACATGATTTAAAAAAAAAGTGCTACTACTCCCGATGCCAACCGATGCAACGAAGACGCGATAATAGGCTGCATCCATTAGCAGATCGAAGTAACTTGAATGGGCGGGCGCCTGGAGGTATTCAGGATGCTGCTATGAGGCAACCTCCCATCCTGACACAAAGAAGCTCGCAGCGCCACCTGGGTGGCATGGGATGTGAGCCGGCGTTGCAAGGAAACTCAGGACGCATGGAATTTGAACGGGCGTTGCCAGGCAAGTCAGGACGCACAGGAGGCAGGGGACGCAGAGGACGCAACTCAGGATGCACAGGACACAGTGGACGCAACTCAAGACGCACAGGACACAACGGCACTGTATCTGACGCAGGGTAATCTTTTGCTGATGTCGTGGCTGTAGGGCGACCGGGTGAGGGTTCGGCTGGAAGAAGTGTTGCATGATTGACTCGTTAAGTGAAGATGCACTTACATGGCCATGTCCACCTGGCACCATAACACCTATTCCTTTCTTTATGAATTGATGTGCCGTCCAGACATCATTTTTCTTCGCATTTTTGAGGAAAGTCCGCCAGTGAGCTGCTTTAGCCCTCTTAACACTAGACTGATATGTCTTCTTCTTTTCTTTCATGTCTTGGGTCAGGGTGGGGTCCATTTTGGCCTTCCTCGTGGCACATGTGAAGTCCTTCCTAAGCTGTGTGAGTTCTGGAGTCCACCAAGGTTTCGACCATCTACACGGTCTTTTCATGGGTACGTGTTTCTTGATTGTGTGGATCAGGAGAAACAGATTGAAATCAAAGTCGTCAACCTCACTTTCAGGTTCGGTTTCTCTAGTCCATTTGAATGAGGCTGCCTGTTCGTTATCAACCGTTGAGCCTATAGGTTTCTTAACTTCCTCTTCAATCAGAGCATTGGGTTTACCCTCGACTTTCCAGGTTATCTTTCCCCAGTTGGGAGAAGGCCTAGCCGTGACATATGGGGCGTAGGTAATTGAAGTAACTATGGCTGTATGGTTTGAACCGGTATGAGGAATATTGGTCTTCCACGTTTTGACAATGTCGGCTAACTGTGGGTTGGCCAAGGTGTAGTTGATAACGGAAGGTCTGTCATTTATGTTGTCCGGAGTCCTGGTGTAGACCCCAGGTTCATTGATTATGGCGAAGCCCCGTAGCCCCACTACCCTATAGTATTGTTCCCCCTTCCAGTATTCAGCGCTCGACATGTCCCTAGTAGGATCCGTGTATAGTGTATGTACATTAAGGTCCCCAACCACCAGAGAGGGATGAAAATCATCTGTAAACAGGTCGGCAGCTTTAACTGTGTTAACTCCATCTACCTGTCTGTTGTTAATCAAGGAAAAACTATCAAATCCTCCAAGTACCGGTCTTCCATCGTTTCTTGACAAAACCAACCGAAGCACATCAACAGTTGGAGAAAAACATAAATAATTAAAATCTTTAGCCAATGAAAGGTTGACATAGGTAGCCACCCTTTTCTTGAAACCAAAAATATTCAAAACATAACATTGAAAAACAGGTACCCTAAGTGGGCTGCCATGAAACAAAGGAGGGTCTTGTAAACACACAAAAGAAACATTTCTATTTCTAATGAGCGAAAATAAAGTCAAAAACACCAAATTGCTTCTCATGCAATTATGTTGTACAATAGAAAAACAATGTAAAGGAGTGTGACCATCTGAGTTCTGTGACTCAATCATCAATCATGGTTATTTGGTTGTGACCATACCCTCAGAAGATTGGGAGGCTCTTCTTTGGTCATAATGTTCTTTAGCGTCTTGTTTGGCCTTGATTTTAATAAAGCATCCCAGGGAGTACGCCGGGTGGTTCCCGCCACAAGCTCTACACATGGACGGAGTAACAGGGCAACAGTCTGCGATAAGCTTCCTAACGCCCTTCCGGGTGCAAGTTCGGGATGCGCACTTTTGCTCCTTCAGTCTGTGTTCACCGGCACTGATAGGACAGGTATGGTGGGTAGCCTTACATCCTTCCTCAGGATGTCCGTATTGATAGCATTTCTTGCATTGTTTCGTCGGGTTCGAGTCCCACATCAGCACAGAAGCTTTGTAGCGGCCGTCAATCAGTACAGAGGGAGTGATTTTGTCCACTTGATCAGTAGAGACAGATACTACCACTGAGGTAAACTTCTTAGAAAGCCTAATCTCCGGGTCTTTCTGCAAAAGCCTAGCTGAAGTGATGTTAACTTGTTGTCCCACGAAGAGAGATTCTTTTATGACCGAAAGCATGGTTTGTTCGTCATTAAATGTTGCCTCAAGCGAGAGTCTGTGTATCACGACCTGTGAGTCGGTAGGGGCTCTTCTGCATTCCATGTAGTCTTGTGAACCCTCAGGAAGCACAGCGTTCAGAGCCGTAGTCATGGGGGCCAGGTAGCTAGTGTTGTAACGGGGGCACCCTGTAGAGAGGTGAACTCTAAGGTTGCGACCGCACTAAACACTCAAAGTAGAAGATAAAGATGAGGTAAAATAATTCAGAAGAATCAACGGTTAAAAGATAATATAGTTAAGCTCGAAGCTTCACTCAATTTAGTTCTCTCGAGGAAAAGTTAGTTATCGAAGTAGAATGCCAAACACTTAAACTTAAGTAGATATCAGATTTAACCCTTTGACATTCACCACTACTCAGACCTTGTGCGAGTACCCTGTCCTGCTCCGGGCTTGTCCGAGTTCTACCCTCAACCAGAAATTATCCTTTCAGAGGTATCGGACCAACTCGGGGACACTTAACTCCATCAATAGGATATGAGTTTCTGCAATACATCTCCAATGCAACCGCTGGTGGAAAAACTCTTCCGATCGAAGTCATACCAGTGGCTAACTGTTATAACAACAACTGGAGTCAATACCTAGGTGGTGGACTCACTGGCCCAGTGGTAGTTTCGTCTATACAAGCTATGCAGTCCATCATTTAATCTACGCGACTATCTAATGTGTTAAATTGACATGCAAGCTCTCCCGGTGAGATGTAGCCGATGGTTAGCTCAATGGGCGCTACCTATAGCCAGCCTCTCGGGACATACTCTACCGTGATAAGACTCATACCTCTAGAGTCCATTGACAACCCATAGTAATGCTACAAATCAAGGGGAGAAGGTCTGGGCTGGTTACTGAGATATTTGTCTCGAAAGCACCCTGGCCTTCTGAGACTACCTGAGTACCACTAGGAAGACTACCCTACTACCCGTAGGTTAGAATAGACTTCTAGGTGCCCGAGAGACTATATATGGGCGACCTCCATTCTGGCGGTTACCCATACTCCCCTTATATATCGTGCGAACAACATTCAGTCGGACGGACGGCAACGACGTATACGGTGTTACGGCAGTTGCTCCAATAACCTCTTTTTACTAGCAAACGAGCAACTATGCAGCCGTCTGCCTATCACACGCCGTCCCAACGCTGGGGCCAGAGGGGGGTGTTAGCTAAACCCGCCCAAGTTCAATAGTACATTCGGGCCACCCTTACACAGGCGTGGGGCCTCCCAGTGCAGATGCGTGTGCGTCCAAGAACATTTAAGAGCCCTTAGAATCTGAGGCAATTGACCTCTAAGTTCTAGGATGACTTTGCCGGTGAAGGTAGGGTAACTTGGACACCTCAGTAGGGTAACTGGGGTCCATGGGCATAATGACCAAATTCCCAAGGTAGGGTAACTTTGCCCTCTTATGCCATTAACCACTGCGGAAGTCCTCCAGTTGACCACAAAAGTCATCTCAGAGGTCCGTGTAACATTCCCATAATTCTCTTGACCTTATGTGAATGTTCTCCCGAAAGTTTACCCTGCCTAATAGAGTACCCAAGGCTACTCAACCATTCCCTAGACTTTGTCCTAGGTTAACCAGCTATTTGTATACGAGACCATACCACCTCTGGTTACCACTCGGTATACCATTTGGGCTAAGGCGGTAGTTACTGTAGCTACCTATCATAGGGTCGTTACAAGTGTATTCAACCGACTCAGATCCCGGTGGAGTCGTGAGAGAAACAGTACCGGTGGTCGCATTAATCTTTACTTGCAGGTTGGTGGGGGCAGAGCAGCCACATTTCTGGAGTTCCTTAGCAATGGATATGCTAATTTGCGGCTCAAGCTTGGCCGAATTAGGCAGGGGTATGGGTGTGGCGCGAGTGGCGTATATGCGTCTTCTTGCTATGGTAATGGTCTTTGGGCGTGCAGCAGGTGGCAGAGGGGTGGGAGCGATGTCATTAGCCGGTTCAGCCGCATCCTCTGGCGCTTTGACCTCCTTTTTCTGCTTCTGCTTGGGATTCTTACCCGGTGTGGGGCCAACAGTCGCTGACCTCTTCTTCCCTTTGGGTGGTGTCTTGGGAGCAGGCGTTTCTTTAGGAGCCAGCGCCGTCTCAGCATAAGTGCGAGATTGCTTCTGCGCTGTGCTGGCTTGTGGGATCATTTTTGCCGTCGACGCTGCCACATTAGTGGATAAGTCTCTCGCGTTGTTTGATAGACCTTTCACTGTAGTAGCGAGTTCGGTGACCGTATTTGTGAGTTCATGTATTTGTTGTCTCATTCCCACCATCATCGTAAACATTTCGATCTGGAAGGTGACGTTCACTACTTCGCCGTCCGAGAACTCAGTTTCAGTGGGGTTAAGGATTTCTTCCCTAAGAGGTGATTTATCTGGTAGGGACAATGCAGGCGCCACACCCCTGATTCCGGCAAGAAATTCCTGGAACCATGGGCTATTTTCGTATTTGCTTGTCAAAGGTGACCCTTGGTCTTCTCCTCCTGGCTGGGAAGCCATATCAGTCAAGGAGGTGAGGTGGGGTGAGGTGTTATAGGGATGGGTGGCAACCGAGGTCGCAATGAAATCTTTGGTGTTGAGTGTTGCATAACTCTTCACTGTGATTGGCCTATTTTAATGGTGCGGAAAATAGGTGAGACTGAGCTTGGTTGTGGTTCTATGATGGTGATGCGCTGAGGATACCGGCAGTCTCGCTGAGCTGTTCCCCTCGCTAAGCTGTCAGGCACTCCCTTGGGGTGCCGCGAAACTTTAAAAGGTCGCTTAGCGTTTTCTAAAGTGGAGGGAACCTTGGCACGGTTACCCTCTGTGTTTTTTTTTTTTGCCGCCCGCTGTATGGGAGCTGATATTAGGATGTTGACCATCCACCGGGCTTAACCCAACTTTGACTGCCCGGATCATAGCCTCTGGATCTTGCTAATTAACGTGGTAGGTTTTTTCTTTTTCTTTTTTTTTTTTGGGGGGGGGGGTCCATCAGCGACTATATTTCCTACCGTCAGACCAATCACTAGACAAATGGTGATTCGGAATATGAAAACAAGGGCCTGCTAGGCCCGCCTCCCATACTGTTGATACCGATATCTCTAGCGAGACCCACCAAGTTTGTATTTGGCAAGTTCTGTCTAGTACGATTAATTAAGCTCCATTATTTACCGTAATTTACCCACGGTTTTGGGTATTGTCTGATACAGCTTGCTCGCAATCCTGATGTTATGGTACATTGCTTTTTCTATCTCTATCCGGAAGGGGAAAAAAACACCTTATGCAAGTATAAACTGTTTTGTAGGAAAGACAGTGGCGGTGGGAGGAAAAAGGAAGGGGAAAAGAAAAACAGTACATGAGAAAAAGTAGATAGGCGAGGGTTGACAGCGTGATGGAAATCGCATACGATGGGATGAAAACAGAAAGCTATATACTGAATCTCCCTAAGATGATAGAATATAGAACTTTTTCACGCCACCAATCAGTCTGTGCTATATACAGGGACCTATTAATGTTAACTCGGCTAAGCTAAATAGGGAGTTTCACAGGGGCGGGATAACATATATATACATTTACTGTACATAAGGGGGATTTCGTTCGCTACAAAGTATGATGCAGGGATAACTTCTGTAGGTAACAGACTTCAAGAGAGAAGGAATCGCTGCGATTTCCACGGGGTCGGATCTTCTAAGCGTCGAACTGTATTGTGGGTTACCGCTTCGGGTGGCTGTATGAGTGCTAAGGCCCTCTAATAGCAATACCCAGCACGAACATGAGCAGTGCCTAGAGGCTACCAGCTAGATTGTCCAGGTTGAGCACTTCCTGAGTAGTATTTCCACCACCTCTTCACGTCCACTGTTAGTAGCATACGAGAGCGGAGTTCGGCCGCAATTATCCGGCCTTCCGGGGTTGACCTCTGCTCGCTCGAGTAGAATTTCCACCACCCCTATGCACTCCTTCATGGCTTCTCCGGGCGCATCAACGGCATAGGAGAGCGGTGTTCGGCCGCCATTATCTGGGGAGTCGGGATTGACTTCCTCCCGCCCGAGTAGCATTTTCACCATTTCCCCACGCGCGCGCTGAGCGGCATGCGAGAGGGGTGTTCGGCCGCCATTATCTGGCTTTTCGGTGTTGACCTCTGCTCGCTCGAGTAGAATTTCCACCGCCCCCATCCATCCTCTCTCAACGGCATACGAGAACGGTGTTCGGCCGCCATTATCTGGCTTTTCGGGGTTGACCTCTGCTCGCTCGAGAAGCATTCCCACCACCCCCGTGTACTCCTCAATGACTCCTCCGGGCGCACCCCCAACGACATAGGAGAGCGGTGTTCGGCCGTCGTTATCTGGGGAGTCGGGATTGACTTCCTCCCGCCCGAGTAGCATTTTCACCGCTTCCCCGTGCCCTCCCTCCGCAGCATACGAGAGCGGTGTTCGGCCGCCATCATCCCGCTCTTCGGAGCTGACCTCTTCCCACCAGAGTAACACCCTCACCAGTTCCCTACATCCTCCCTCAGCAGCATACGAGAGCGCTGTGCGGCCGCAATTATCAGGCTCCTTGGTGCTAACCTGTCCCCGCCTGAGTAGTATTTTCGCCACAACCTCATGTCCTCCCTGAGCGGCATACGAGAGCGGTGTTCGGCCGCCCTTATCTAGAAAGTCGGGGTTGACCTCTTCCAGCCCGAGCAGTACTTTCACCACCTTCTCATTTCCCTGCCCCGCGGCGTATGAGAGAGGCGTTCGGCCATAGGAATCTGGTTCGTCGGGGTCAACTTGTCCCCGCCCAAGCAACATTTTAACCACTCTCTCACATCCTCCCTCAGCGGCATACGAGAGGATAGTTCGGTCACAATTATCTATACAGTCGGCGTCGACCTCTTCCCGTCCAAGTAGGATCTTCATCACCCCGGCGTGTCCATAGCCAGCGGCATACGTGAGCGGCGTTCGGTTGTTATTATCTCGGCAGTCGGGGTTGACCTCTTCTCGCGCGAGCAGTAGTTTCACTACCTCCTCATTTCCCATCGCCGCTGCATAGCAGAGCGGGGTTTGGCCGAAATCATTCGGGTCGTTAGGGTCGACCTCTTCCCGCCCCAGTAACATTTTCACCACTTCTTCGTGCCCGTTACGAGCAGCCCATGCAAGTGGAGAATCCCCCAAAAAACACCTTTCACTAGTACCATAGCCCTGCATCTCTATCAAAGCAGCTGCAACCTCAACAATCCCGAAGAATGATGCACAGTGTAGTCCACTAAGCTTGAGGAAGAAATATGCAGGCTGAACATCAAGCCATTCTAAGCCTAATGTAAGGCAGGTTGCGGATATGTGGTGATCATAGTCCTGAAGCAGCTCCATAGCGAGTGATCTTCCGAAGTCCGACAATTCCCTCTTCGCATGGACTCCCCAGTATAGAGAACAATAACGTAGAAAGGGTTCGAATTCATCGAGGCGGGGGGGGTTATCTGACAGGGCTTTGACATGTTGGGAATTCAAATATGTCAAGCATATCTCTGCTATTGTCGAGTGAGGTGAGGTGAAAACATCGGGATGGGCGGAAAGATACTCCTTGAGCGTAAAATGGACAAGACGCACAGTTGATGTCTCCTTATCCACAGTAATAAGCCCCTGACAGCAGGCGATTAATGTCTTTATCGAAGGGATATTGTCGGCATTGAAATCCCTAGAGCCTAACTCGATTGCTAGGGCATGGCAGAGCCCATCTTCTCCCAATGGCCGTTCCGCATGACTGATCCACATCAAAGTCCCCATCCCAAGCCTCGATTTATCTCCACCCTGCGCCTTGATCCGCTCTATCGTCGCGCTGTAGACATCCTCCAACCCCAATCCATCCGTAATTTTGTTGAGTCTTTCCCGTCTCCGATATACTGTCGATTCTTGCAAGATTCCATCAATATTTAAGGAAGCGAGCAGAAACCTAAATTGATATATTAGCCGATAGTGCGGGATGGGGTTCTCGGTGCCATTGCTGCTACCCACATTTCTGATACGCTTTCGGGAATCTTCTCCAGAATCTCTGCCTCTAGATCCGAATCCATGGCATCTGGTGTTTCGTCGTCGCTCAGTCTGGCACGGAGGAATCCGACGATATCGTTTCTAGTGGGACAAATAGATAAGCTTGTCACTCGTCCGGCGAGGCGTGTTTCAATCTCCACTAGAATATGGGGCCTCCCGGTAACAAATACTCGGGTACCGGGGGACTTCGGCAGGATTTCTTTCAGCGAATCAAAAAGCCGATATCGCTGCACAGCCGTACATTCATCCAGAGCATCAATGACCATGAATGTGCGCTGTGAAGACGTGATGAGTCGCAGCATCTTCACGATATCACCGAGCTGGGGTTTGCGCCCACTAACGGCCCCTTTCTGCCCTCGCAAGGCCCGCCATATTCCCTCTGGAACCCCTCCCGATCCGTTGATCATCTGCTTTATCAAGGAACCCAGCATACTGGTGGCAGTCTGCTCCCCTCGCGCCGCAAAGTCGAAGTAAAAGCAGGTAACGGCCGCGTGTTGTTCTTCAGTCCACTCGCACAGCCAGTCCACTACCAGCGAACTATCATCGCGGTTAGCACGGGTTCACTTCTCTCCCCGGAGAATAGTCCTTGTTACCAAATAAATGTCTTGCCGACTCCCGGATTTCCGTAGCAGAACAGAACTGGCTGATCGCCTTCACCTTCCCCACCCAATCCGCACCATCCCCTAAATTCCTCAGTCTCCAGAAGCCATTTCCCGACGTTGTTGACACGACGCTCTTGAATGTCGCAATGTCGTAAGCCGGCCTCAAGGGGCGATAGCCAGGTCAGCAGTTGAGACCGATCATCGGCGACAGTATAGTTGTTCCATACATTATTATGAGTATTATAAGAGTTTGTAGTATTTTGGCAGTTGGTGCTATTGTTGAAGTTGTATTGAGACATCTTCGACTCGTTATTGTTGGCTCTGTTGAAGCGGGAGAGATTTTTGGAATAGTTGGCTGATGGTATTCCTAGGAGAGAAAGAAAAGTGGGGTCTAGTGAAACAAAAGAGGGGTCAGTCAAAACTGCGCATCATGTCCAGCAATTCTAAGGTGCCAAGAGCACTCCAAATAAATCTTTCTTTTTTCGCGAAACGCTCGAAACTAGGAACATTAGCTGATAGGCACTGTAGTACTTGTGCAGTACGGGCAGAGTTTTCACTACTTAAGGTGAACCGTAGCTATTGTGCGTGGACAAAATTAACCGATCAACGAACGCTCATGATTTTCGCGGTGATGTTGTCAACCGCCTTTGTCCAGCCATCCCAACCCAACCAAGAAAAATAGGTAAAAATAATTGAAATACATGGCAGTGATCAGTACTTAATACTATCAATCAGCCTTAATAAAAAAAAAAGAGAAGACATTATGAGGTGCCTGATACCTAGTGATTACAATATAAGAGGACCGTGTGTTGCCTACCGGTAACCCAGTCAAGAATCCCAGCATCAAACAACAGATATTAACATTTCCCAAATGAGATAATTCCATCCTATCAGATCGATAGGAAGGAAGAAAACCGCACTTATATTCTCCCTTCCTTTCCTCACATCCCAACGGTTTTCCCGCTGAGTTTGGGCGAGTAGTACGATATTGGGAAAGTTATTCCGTGTTCGAAACCCGACATTGGCCGATCGGTTCTCGCACTCTACAGGCTGACCCGCTCCCGGGCTCAGGGCTCACTACCGTATAGAAACTGGCAGCAAGCGGGGTGACGTTGTGGTATGGGGACTCCCACGATACACGCGGCACGGCACGACTAGAACCCCGTAAAATACATGTAATGGTATAAGCGCATTGTGAGAATTCATCAACGTGTCAATCGCCGGAGTCTATGAGTCCCTCCCCCGATTCTAGGAAGAGGTTCCGGAAAAGGAAGCAAAAATACAAGCCAGTGTTCAAGGTACAGTACACAATCAAACATGCTTGCCTCTGGGCCAAATGCAGACACCGGAACTGTTGTGGGGGAATAAATCGCGTAGCGGTCAAACGGTTCGAACTACATAGACTCAGGGCTAAAACTAAAGGGTACGTATAATCGGAAACTCCATTCTCTCATCCTCCTAAAACTAACCAAACATAAGTCTATATAAGAATAATAAAACTATCTCAACCATTCTATCGTCTGCCACACCTATCGATCTCTCCTTCAGGCATAATCCCATTTGCTTGTGCACCTCCGTGATAACAATAAAGGAAATACATAACCAGAAACCCTTCCGTCCATCCTTCCGTCTAGAACAAATGAAACAACTAAAAAACAATTATCCCGTCTTGTCTTTCATCTATCCGCTTTCTTTATCTCTTACAACTATCCGCATCCATCAACTCTAACGGGAACTGCCATTCGTATTTTCTCTTCTTTTTCGCTCATAAAGATCGCTTAAGAACAGTAGACTTTTGATAAACGACTACCGTACTATATGTTTTCCTCTGTTGCCAGCAGTGTGGAAGCCCTTATTAGGATGTTGACCATCCACCGGGGTTAACCCAACTTCGAGTGCGAAAGCTTCATAGTCTCTTGATCCTGCTCATTAGCAAGGTAGGTTTTCTTGGCAGTTTCTCAGCGGCTATATTTCCCACTATCAGACCAATCACTAGACAAATTGTGATGAGGAATGTGAAGGCAATGGTCTGCTCGACCTGCCTCCCCCATTGTCGGTACAGATGGTTATAGCGAGTTGGCAAGTTCAATTCAGTACTGTTAATCAAACTCTATTATTTACGGTAATTTATCCCTGGTTTTAGGCACTGTCTTATACAATTTGTTCGCAATCATCTGAAGAACTCTGATGCTATAGTACACCGCTTTCCCCTCTATCACTATGGGGAAGGAAGAAGGGGAAAAAACACCTTATTCAAGTATACATTTTTCTACAGGGAAGGCAGTGGCGGGGAGTGAAAAGGAAGAAAAGTAACATAGTATCATACATGAGGAAAAGCAGATAGGCGAGGGTTGACAGCTTGATGGAAACATAAGACGAGATGAAAACCGGAAGCCATACACTGAGTCCCCCCCCCCCCAACAATGATAGAACATAGAATAATTTCATGCCATAGATCAGTCTATACCGCACTTTATATACAAGAACCCATTAATCCTAACTCGACTACCGGTAGGTTAGATAAGGTATTTCACAAGGGCGGGATAACATCCAAGTTATGTGCATTGACACGACAGGGGATTTCGGTCGCATCAAAGCATGATGCCAAGGATAATTTCTCTAAGTAACGGACTTAAAAAGGGATGGAATTGCTGCAATTTCCGTGAGGTCGGATCTTCTAAGACTGCATTGTGTTACCGCTTCTGCTTCTAGAGGCTGCATGAATGCTAAGGCCCCCTAATAGTAATACCCAGCAGCGAACATGAGCGGTGCTTAGAGGTTATTAGCCAGCTTGTCAGGATTGAGGACTTGCCGCCCGAGTAGTATTTTCACTTCCACATTTCCTCCGTGAGTGGCATACGAGAACGGTGTTCGGCCGCGATTATCTGGGTTTTCGGAGATGACTTCTGCTCGCTCGAGAAGCATTTTCACCACCCTCGTGTACTCCTTAATTTTCCACGTGGGCCCACCTTCAGCGGCATAGGAGAGGGGTGTTCGGCCGTCATTATCGGAGCAGTCGGGGTTGACTTCTTCCCGCCCGAGTAGGAGATTCACCGCTTCCCCACCTCCATCCTGAGCGGCATAGGAGAGCGGTGTTCGGCCGCTATTATCCCGTTTCTCGGGGTTGACCTCCACTCGCTCGAGAAGCATCTTCACCACCCCCGCGTACTTCTCAATGTCCCAGGTAAATCTGCCCGCAGCGGCATAGGAGAGGGGTGTTCGGCCGTCGTTATCGGAGCAGTCGGGATTGACTTCTTCTCGCCCGAGTAGTATTTCCACCACTTCCCCATATCCCTCTTGAGCGACATACGAGAGCGGTGTTCGGCCGCCATTATCCGATTTTTCGGGGTTGACCTCCACTCGCTCGAGAAGCATTTTCACCACCCCCGCGAACTTCTCAATGTCGCACATAAATTTACCCGCAGCTGCATAGGAGAGCGGTGTTCGGCCGTCATTATCGGAGCAGTCGGGATTGACTTCTTCTCGCCCGAGCAGTATTTGCACCACTTTCCCATGCCCTCCCCCAGCAGCATACGAGAGCGGTGTTCGGCCGCCATCATCCGGCTTTCCGGGGTTAACCTCTTCCCGCCCGAGTAGCCTTTTGACCACCTTCTCATTTCCCCTCTCTGCGGCATACGAGAGGAGTGTTCGGCCCTCATTATCCGGATTTTCGGGGTTGACCTCTTTCAGCCCGAGCAATATTTCCATCGCCCCTTCACATCCTTCGTAAGCGGCATACGAGAGCGGTGTTCGGCCGTCATTATCGGAGCAGTCGGGATTGACTTCATCACGCCCAAGTAGGATTTTCACCGCTTCCCCATGCCCTCCCCCAGCGGCATACGAGAGCGGTGTTCGGCCGCCATCATCAGGGTCTTCGGGGTTGACATCTTCCCACCCGAGTAACATGTTTACCACTTCCCCACACCCTCCCTCAGCGGCATACGAGAGCGGTGTGCGGCCGTCAATACCAGGCTTCTCGGGGCTGACCTGTCCCCACCTGAGTAGCATTTTCGCTACATTCCCATATCCTCCCCGAGCTGCATACGAGAGCGGTGTTCGGCCGTGATTATCTGGCCAGTCGGGGTCGACCTCCTCCCGGTCGAGCAGTATTTCCGTCACCTTCTCGTTTCCTTTCTCCGCGGCATACGAGAGCGGCGTTCGACCTTCAAAACCCGGCTGGTCGGGGTCGACCTGTTTCCGCTCGAGTAACATGTTCACCACTCTCTCACATCCTCCCTCAGCGGCATACGAGAGCAGTGTTCGGCCGCGATTATCTGTGCAGTCGGCGTCGACCTCTTCCCGCCCGAGTAGAATTCGCATCACCCTCGCATGTCCATAGCCAGCGGCATACGTGAGCGGTGTTCGGTTGTTATTATCTCGGCAGTCGGGGTTGACATCTTCCCGCCCGAGTAGTATTTTCACCACCCCCTCATTTCCCTTCGCCGCTGCATAGCAGAGCGGCGTTTGGCCGCAATTATTCGGCTCGTTGGGGTCGACATCTTCCCGCTCCAGTAGCATTTTCACCACTTCTTCATGCCCGTTACGAGCAGCCCATGCAAGTGGAGAATCCCCAATACAATACAATACACTAGTACAATAACCCTGCATCTCTATCAAAGCAGCTGTAACCTCAACAATCCCGAAGAACGATGCACAGTGCAGTCCACGAAACCGGGGGATGTAATACCGGGGCTGAATATCAAAAAATTCTATGTGATGTATGAGGCAGATTGCGGATACGTGGCGATCATATTCCTGAAGCAGTTCCATCGCGAGTGATCTTCCGTAGTCCGAGAGTTCCCTCTTCGCATGGACTCCCCAGTATAGAGAGCAATAATATAGAAAGGGCTCGAGTTCATCGCGACCTCTGGAACGACCATCTGACAGGGCTTTGACATGTTGGGAATTCAAATATGTCAAGAATATTTCTGCTATCGTCGAGTGAGGCGTACTGAAAATATCGGGATGCGCAGAAAGATATTCTTTGAGCGTGAAATGGACCAGTCGCACAGTTGATGCCTCCTTATCCACCGTTATAAGCCCCTGACAGCAGGCGATTAATGTCTTTATCGAAGGGATATTGTCGGCACTGAAATCCCTGGAGCCTAACTCGATTGCTAGGGCCTGACAGAGCTCATCCTCTCCCAATGGCCGTTCTGCATGGCTGATCCACATCAAAGCCCCCATCCCAAGTTTCGATTTATCACCACCCTGTGTCTTAATCCGCTCTATCGTCGCACCGAAGACATCCTCCAACCCCAATCCATCCGTAATTTTGTTGAGTCTTTCCCGTCTCCGATATACTGTCGATTCCCGCAAGATTCCATCAATACTCAAGGAAGCGAGCAGAAACCTGAATATATATATTAGCCGATAGTGCGGAATGGGATTCTCAGGGCCATTGCCACTACCTACATTTCCGATATGCTTCCGGGAATCTTCTCCAGAATCTCTGCCTCCAGATTCGAATCCATGGCATCTGGTGTTTCGTCGTCGCTCAGTCTGGCACGGAGGAATCTAACTATATCGTTTCTGGTGGGACAAGTAGATAGACTTGTCACTCGTCCAGCGAGGCGTGTTTCAATCTCCACCAGAATATGGGGCCTCCCGGTCACGAATATTCGAGTACCGGGGGACTTCGACAGGATTTCTTTCAGCGAATCAAAAAGCCGATATCGTTGCACAGCCGTACATTCATCCAGAGCGTCGATGACCATGAATGTGGGCTGTGAAGATGTGATGAGTTGCAGCATCTTCACGATATCACCGAGCTGCGGCTTGCGTCCACTAACGGCCCCTTTCTGCTTTCGCAAGGCCCGCCATATTTCCTCCGGAACCCCTCCCGATCCGTTTATCATCTGCTTTATCAAGGAACCCAGCATACTGGTGGCAGTCTGCTCCTCTCGCGCCGCAAAATCGAAGTAAAAGCAGGTAACGGGAGTGTGTTGTTCTTCAGTCCACTCGCACAGCCAGTCCACTACCAGCGAACTATCATCGCGGTTAGCACGGGTTCACTTCTCTCCCCGGAGAATGCTCCTTGTTACCAAATAAATGTCTTGCCGACTCCCGGATTTCCGTAGCAGAACAGAACTGCCTCATTGCCTTCATCTTCCCCACCTAATCCGCACCATCTTCTAAATTCCTCAGTCTCCAGAAGCCATTCCCCCACGTTGTTGACACGACGCTCTTGAATGTCGCAATGTCGTAAGCCGCCATCCAGGGGTGATAGCCAGGTCAGCAGTTGAGACCGATCATCGGCGACAGTACAGTTGTTCCACACATTGCTAGTCGTATTATGAGAGTTTGTAGTATTTTGGCAGTTGGTGCTATTGAAGCTGTATTGAGACATTTTGGACTCTTTATTGCTGGATCTATTGAAGCCGTAGAGGTTTTTAGAATAGTCGCCTGATATTCTTGGGAGCGAAAGAGCAGTGGGGTCTTGGGAAAGAAAAGCGGGGGTCGGTTAAAACAGCGCCTCAGTCCTGCTATTCTGAAGCGCCAAGAGCATTCCAAATAAAAATATAAATTCTTCGCGAAACGAGCGAGGATAGGAACATTTGCTGATAGGCACTGTAGTATAAGGCATCATATGCACAAGTTTCTAAATCCTACCCTATGACACAAGCCTCGCCATTCTACCCGTAGGAGCAGTTATCACCGGCAGTGAGGTTTTGCTATAAACAATGATTGTGACTCGAACTATCCTCATCACCACAGCAACGACGCTAACCTTTCCTGAATTTAGACTAATGTGCAATATTGCTCGTTTAGCTTTGCGAAGTCTCGGGAACACCTCTTACTCGAGTAAATAAGGCTACCATAAAGGAGTTTTGTTTATCCTTTTGTTCACCAGAAATTAGTGGAGTTTTGCACCAACCTCGAGAGAATATCTTTCAACCCACACCAAGTTTTTTACTGTTCTTACTGTAGCAAACCCTTGTTCGGAGGTGGTTCGAACATATGCAATCCCTCACAAAATAAGCACTGCCCATATTTCTTTCCCTGCACCAACTCCTCCCTATCGAAGCCAGCCCGACCAAAAAAATTCCGCTGCGATACCGGTATGCGATCTGTACTTGAACGGAGAAGTGATAAAGATAGCGGTCAAGAATCCTCCTCCTTCATGACAACAATCATCAATTAAATGATAAGGAAGATGTGATGGTGGTGATCCCTGTAGTAGAGCACTACAATAAGAGCAGAGATAGCGCAGGCCGGTATGCAGCGCGAGCATGTATGGAGGAACACAGAAGTGTGGACGGGTGAACGTCCTACTAGGGCAAGCACAGATGATTAAAGCATATGCGGAGACATATGGCTATCACATGTAAGAGCAGAGTTTTACCTACTAGAGGTGAACCGTAGCTAGCAACCTCCATCGCGAATACAACCCCAACATCTCCTCCGTAAAACACACCCGAACACGAATCGTGCCACCTCCATCAAGATGTAGCTCAGCTATATAGTAAAGTGGTTCAGTCCAGCCATTACCACCGGTATCCCTAAACAAGGAATCGAGAAAACAAAGACCATCAAAGTAGCCACACGGCAAGAACATAAGGCACAATAAAAGAAAGCATAGTTAGTCCCGACCGTGCCGGGGCTGAAAAACATAGAGAGCGGAAAGCAGAGTTTGAGAGGAGAAAGAAACCATATGCGAACAGTTTTGTTGTACTATGATACTAGAATTGATATCGACAAGCAAAAAGAAGAATTGGGATAGAAGAATTGCTTGATTTACGACTCTCTGGGGCGTAGCTATATACCTGAGTACCCCTATTTCTATTGTCAGTATCTGGAGTCTCACAGACCTCCGAACACTCCACTAGCTCGATAGCAAAGCATCGTGAACTCCACGATACTAGTGTGGCTACGGTATGATATCCGCATATTCCAACAAGTTTCGAGGCGAATAATTCGAGTGATACCTAGTGATTACAATATAAGAGGACCCTATGTTGCTTAGCCCACGCCAAGAATCCCAGCATCAGCAACAAATATTGACATCTCCCACTTGAGACGACTGCCCCCTATCAGATCGAAAGGAAAGAAAACCGCACTTTTACCCTGCCTTCCTTTCCCCACATCTCAACGGTTTTCCCGCCGAGTTTGGGTGAGTTGTACGGTATTGGGAAAGTTATTCCGTGTTCGAAACTCCACATTGGCCGAGTTTACACCTACCGGTATCGGTGCTCTCACTCGACTAGCATATCACCCGCTCCCGGGCTCAGGGCTCACTATGGAATAGCAGGCGCGGTGACTTTGGGACATAGAGACTCCTACGATATGCGCGGCACGGCACGACTAGAATCCTATAAAATACTTGTACTGGTATCATACAAGCGCATTGTGAGAATTCATCAATATGTGAATCGCCTAGGTTTATGAGCCCCTTCTCCGGTTCCCCAAAAGTGTTCGGGAAAAAGAAGCTAAAACACAAACAAGTGATGCAGGCACATACCGGTAATCAAACACGTTTGCCTCTGGGCCAAGTGCATAAACCGGAACCACCATTCGTACTTTCTTTTCCTTTTCACTCATAAAGGTCGCTTAGGAACGCACAGCACGGTACTCGCGAGTCTTCGCTAAGAACAATACCGCACAGTACAAGTGAAGAAAAATAGACTCCAGCAAGCTACTCCCCCCCTTCTAATCATATGATGGCATCCTGAGTAGACTATATGAGTTAGAAGACATCATCTTTCTTTTCCTCAATGCCTGCCGACAAACATGAGGAAAAACCTCTACTATTGCCAAGTAGACTTTTGATAAACGACTACCGTACTATATGTTTCCCTCTGTTGCCAGCAGTGTAGCCCTTATTAGGATGTTGACCATCCACCGGGGTTAACCCATCTTCGAGTGCGAAAGCTTCAGTCTCTTGATCCTACTCATTGGCAAGGTAGGTTTTCTTGGCAGTTTCTCAGCGGCTCTATTTCCCACTATCAGACCAATCACTAGACAAATTGTGATGAGGAATATGAAGACAATGGTCTGCTCGACCTGCCTCCCCTATTGTCGGTACAGATGGTTATAGCGAGTTGGCAAGTTCAATTCAGTACTGTTAATTAAACTCTATTATTTACAGTAGTTTATCCAGGGTTTTAGGTACTGTCTTATACAATTTGTTCGCAATCATCTGAAGAACTCTGATGCTGTGGTACCCCGCTCCCCCCCTATCTCTATGGGGAAGAAAAAAAGAAAAACACCTTATTCAAGTATACATTTTTCAACAGGGAAGGTAGTGGCGGGGAGTGAAAAGGAAGAAAAGTAACATAGTATCATACATGAGGAAAATCAGATAGGCGAGGGTTGACAGCTTGATGGAAACATACGACGAGATGAAAACCGGAAGCCATACACTGAGCCCCCCCCCCCCAACAATGATAGAACATAGAATAATTTCATGCCATAGATCAGTCTATGCCGCACTTTATATACAAGAACCCATTAATCCTAACTCGACTACCGGTAGGTTAGATAAGGTATTTCACAAGGGCGGGATGACATCCAAGTTATGTGCATTCACGCCACAGGGGATTTCGGTCGCATCAAAGCATGATGCCGAGGATAACTTCTGCAAGTAACAAACTTCAAAAAGGAAGGAATCGCTGCAATTTCCATGGGGTCGGATCTTTTAAGCGTCAAACTGCATTGTGGGCCACCGCTTCGGGAGGGTGTATGAGTGCTAAGGCCCTCTAATAACAATACCCAGAAGCGAACATAAGCAGTTCTTAGAGGTTATTAACTAGGGTGTCGAGATTGAGCACTTGCCGCCCGAGTAGTATTGTCACCACTTCCTCATTTCCTCCGTGAGCAGCATACGAGAGCGGTGTTCGGCCGCGATTATCTGGGTTTTCGGTGATGACCTCTGCTCGTTCGAGAAGCATTTTCACCACCCTTGTATTCTTCTTCATGTGCCGCGGAGACTGACTTACAGTGGCATAGGAGAGCGGTGTTCGGCCGTCATTGTCTGGGTAGTCGGGATTGACTTCCCCTCGCCCGAGTAGCATTTTCACCGCTTCCCCATCCCCGCTCTGGGCGGCATACGAGAGGGGTGTTCGGCCACCATTATCCGGCCTGTCGGGGTTGACATCTACTCGTCCAAGGAGAATTTTCACAACCCCCGGTCGCCCCATAGATCTCCACGAAGAGTCATACGCAGCGGCGTAGGAGAGCGGTGTTCGGCCGTCATTATCCGGCTTTTCGGGGTTGACCTCTGCTCGCTCGAGTAGAATTTCCACCACAGTCACACCTCTTACCCGAGCGGCATACGAGAGCGGTGTTCGGCCACCATTATCCGGCCTGTCGGGGTTGACCTCTACTCGCCCAAGGAGAATTTTCATGACCCCTGTGCACAACTCTACTGTCAACCCAAACCTCCCATCCTTAGCGAAGTAGGAGAGAGGTGTTCGGCCATCATTATCTGGGCAGTCGGGATTGACTTCTTCCCGCCCGAGTAGTATTTCCATTGCTCCCTTACTCCCCTCCTGAGCGGCATACGAGAACGGTGTTCGGCCGTCATTATCTGGTTTTTCGGGGTTGACCTCTGCTCGCTCGAGTAGAATTTCCACCACAGTCACACCTCCCGCCCGAGCAGCATACGAGAGCGGGGTTCGGCCGCCATTGTCTGAGTAGTCGGGATTGACTTCCTCCCGCCCGAGTAGCAATTTCATCGCTTCCCCATTCCCGTACTGAGCGGCGTACGAGAGGGGCGTTCGGCCGTCATTATCTGGGCAGTCCGGGTTGACCTCTTCCCGCCCGAGAAGCATTTTCATTACTTCCGTGTCCAACGACCAACCCCCAGCGGCATAAGAGAGCGGTGCTCGGCCACGATGATCTAGGTAGTCGGGATTGACTTCTTCCTGCCCGAGTAGCATTTTTACCGCTTCTCCCTGCCCTTCCTGAGCTGCAAACGAGAGCGGTGTTTGGCCGTAATTATCTGGGTAGTCGGGGTTGACCTCTTCCCGACCGAGTAGTATTTGCATCGTTCTCTCACGCCCTTCGCGAGCGGCATACGAGAGCGGTGTTCGGCCGTCATTATCTGGGGAGTCGGGGCTAACCTCTTCCCGCCCAAGTAGTATTTCCATCACCTCCTCATTTCCCTTCTCCGCCGCATACGAGAGCGGTGTTTGGCCGAAACGGTTCGGCTCATCAGTGTCGACCTCTTCCCGCCCCAGTAGCATTTTCACCACTTCCACGTGTCCGTTACGAGCAGCCCATGCAAGTGGAGATTCCCCCAAACAACACCTTTCATTAGTACGATAACCCTGCATCTCTATCAAAGCAGCTGCAACCTCAACAATCCCGAAGAACGATGCACAATGTAGTCCACTAAACCGGAAGGAGCAAGATTCTTCTTCCCCAATATCAGGATGGTCTATGTGCCATACAAGGCACACCGCAGATATATGGTCATCATATTCCTGAAGCAGCTCTAGGGCAAGTGATCTTCCGCAGTCCGAGAGTTCCCTCTTCGCATGGACTCCCCAGTATTGTGAACAATAATGTAGAAAGGGATCGTATTCATCAGGATCGAATTCATCGGGATCGATTAAATATTCGGCAGATAGGGCTCCGACCTGTTGGGAATTCAAATATGTCAAGCATATCTCTGCTATTCTCGAGTGAGGTGAACTGAAAATGTCGGGATGGGCGGAAAGATAGTCCTTGAGCGTAAAATGGACCAGTCGAACAATTGATGCCTCCTTATCCACAGTAATAAGCCCCTGACAACAGCCTAGTAATGTCTTTATTGAAGGAATATTGTCGCCATTGAAATCCCTGGAGCCTAACTCGATTGCCAGGGCCTGGCAGAGCTCATCCTCTCTCAACGGCCGTTCTGCATGACTGATCCACATCAGAGCCCCCATCCCAAGTCTCGATTTATCCCCACCCTGCGCCTTGATCCGCTCTATCGTCGCACCGTAAACATCCTCCAACCCCAATCCATCACTCATTTTGCTGAGCCTTTCTCGTCGCCGATATACAGTCGATTCTTGCAAGATTCCGTCAATATTTAAGGAAGCGAGCAGAAACCTAAACATATATATTAGCCGATAGTGCAAGATGAGATTCTCAGTGCCATTGTCGCTACCCACATTTCCGATATGCTTCCGGGGATCTTCCCTAGAATGTCCGCCTCTAGACTCTCATCCATGGCATCTGGTGTTTCGTCCTCGCTCAGTCTGACACGAAGGAAACTGATTATATCGTCTCTGGTGGGACAAATAGACAAACTTCTCACTCGTCCAGCGAGGCGTGTTTCAATCTCCGCCCGAATATGGGGCCTCCCGGTAACAAATACTCGAGTCCTGGGGGACTTCGGCAGGATTTCTTTCAAGGAATCGAAAAGCCGGTATCGCTGCACAGTCGTACATTCATCTAGAGCGTCAATGACCATGAATGTGGGCTGTGAGGACGTGATGAGTTGCAGCATTTTCACGATATCACCCAGCTGCGGTTTACGCCCGCTAACGGCCTCTTTCTGCTCTCGCAAGGCCCGCCATATTTCCTCCGGAATTCCCGTTCCACTAATCATCTGCTTTATCAAGGAACCCAGCATACAGGTCGCTGTCTGCTCCTTTCCTGCCGCAAAGTCGAAGTAAAAGCAGGTAACGGCAGTGTGTTGTCCACCAGTCCACTCGCACAGCCAGTCCACTACCAGCGAACTATTACCGCGGCTTGTTAGCACGGGTTCACTTCTCTCTCCGGAGAATAGTCTTTGTTACCAAACAAATGTCTTGCCGACTCCCGGATTTCCGTAGCAAAACAGAACTGCATCATCACTCCCCCCTTCTTTATCTAATCCGCACCATCTTCTAAATTTCTCAGTCCTCATAAGCCATTTTCCGATATTGTTGACACGACGCTCTTGAATGTCGCAATGTCGTAAGCCGCCATCCAGGGGTGATAGCCAGGTCAGGAGTTGAGACCGATCATCGGCAACAGTACAGTTGTTCCACACATTACTAGTATTATAAGAGTTTGTGGTATTTTGGCAGTTGGTGCTATTGTTGAAGTTATATTGAGACATCTCCGGCTCCTTATTGCTGGCTCTGTTGGGCTTATGATGTTCCTGGAGCGAAAGAAAAGCTGGGGTTTGTCAAAACAGCGCCGCATGTCCAGCTACTCTAAGATGCCAAGAGCATTCCAAATAAATCACGTGAAACGCGTGGAACTAATACCATTGGTTGATATTGGCACCGTTCGAGTAGGGGAAGGCGTCATGCACGGGTTTCTAAATCTTACCCGACGGGGCAAGCTCATAGGAGCAGCCATCGCCTGCAGGGAGGTTTTGCTACAGTATAAACAACGATCGCGACTCGAACTTTCCTCCTGACCACAGCAACCATGCCAACCTTTCCGGAGTTCAGAGCAATCTGCAATCGTCCTCTGTGGCTCAACTTTACTTTGCACAGTCTCTTACCCGAGCAAATAGGGAGGTTTTGCTACGACGGCCGTCACTTGAATTGTCCTTGTTGCCAGAGCAACGGCACTAACCATACCCCCAAAGCCAGTAGGACCAACACATGAGAAAGCTTTACTAGGTATTTGCCTCCCGGTGTGGTGTTCTGCTTGGTTGGGGTCAGTGTCGCAGGTGGAGGGCTTGTGGGGGGGGTGGAGCGAAGGGGGTGGGCAAGGCTATGATGTGGTTGTAAAGTTACAGGATTCCACGACATTGCGAGTCCACGGCATAGCGAGAATGCCCATACAAATAATCCCTGCCTTATAAAAGTGCCATGCGCGTTCTCGCCCCACCGTGGACTCGCTTCTCCCACGGTCGCCTCACCGAACTTTGCCAAGATTTAAGCACAGTTCTAGCGACGACCCGTCGCAGCAAAACCTCTCTAATAAGGCTAACGTCGTCCACGCCATAGCGAGCTCCCGGCATAGCGAGCTATCCATCAAAACACTAGCCACAATTTAAATTTGGGCTGAGCTTCAGCTCACATTGCTTAAACTTGCAGATGGCTCGCCATGCCGGGCGCGAGCTATGACGTGAAAGAGGTAATCATAAAGGGGTTGTGTTTACCGTAAGCTTTTGCTCACCTGAATTAGTGGAGTTTGCACCAGCCTGGAGAGAAACTTTTTCAACACGCATCAAGTTTTGTATGATACCGGTACTGTTCTTACAGCAGCAAAACTTGCGCTCCGAGGCCGCCCCAACATATAATCCCCCACAAGATGAGCACTCTCCATATTACGATCCTTGTACTGTACCAACTCCTCCCTATCAAAGCCAGCCCAACCAAAAACGTTTCTGTCGCAACCTGCGATCAGCACTCGGACGGAGAAGCGACAACAGATAACGGTCAAGATCACACGCTTTTTGGTGACAACAATCACCGATTAAATGATAAGATGTAGCTCAGCTATCTTGTAGGAAAGTGTTTTGAGTCCAACCATTATCACAGGGATCCCTAAACAAGGAATCAAGAAAATCAAAGAAGCCACATGGGAGCATAAGGAATAATAAAAGAAAGCACAGCTTAGCCCATACTGGTTTACCAGGCTTGGAAAACATAGAGAGCTGAGGAGAAAAAAACCATATATCATACTGTACGAACAGTTTCAAGCCTAGGAATTCGAGTGATACCTAGTGATTCCATTTGTAAGAATAGTTCGTTGCCTCACTCGCGCCACGCCAGGGATCTCCGCATCTGCCGCGGATATTGACATTTTCAACTTGAGAAAACTCCCTCCTATCAGATCGCAAGGAAGGAAAAAAAACAATACCTCTATTCTCCCTTCCTTTCCTCACATCCCAACCATTTCCCCGCCGAGTTTGGGTGAGTATAATACAGTATTCGGAAAGTTATTCAGTGTTGAGAACCCTACATCTCTCGAGCTTACACTTATCGGTTCTTGCACTGTACTAGCATACCGGTACCCCCCGCTCCCGGGCTCAGTGTTCACTCTGGGATAGCTGGCGGGGTCACTCTAGGGTACTTGTATAAGTTACTCAGTAGAGACTCCTACGATACGCACGGTACGGCACGACTAGAATCCAGTAAAATACTTTTACAAGTGCATTGTGGGAAATTCATCAATATGTTGATCGCCGGAGTTTATGAACCCCTTCTCCAATTTCCCGAAGGGCTTCAGGGAGGGGAAAACAAAACACGAACAAGTGATCAAGGTATTCACGATCAAATATGTTTGCCTCTGGGCCAAGTGCACAAACCGGAACCACCATTCGTATTTTCTTTTATTTTTCACTCATAAATGTCGCTTAAGAACGCACAGCTCGGTACTCGCGACTCGCGAGTCTTGGTCAAGAACAATGCCGTGCAAGTCAAGAAAAATAAACACCAACATGCCACTTTCCCCCCTTCCAATAATATGATGGAATCCTGAGTATATGAGGTTGAAAAACATCATCTTTCTTCTCCTTAACACCTGCCGACATACATGAGGGAAAACCTCCGCTATTGTCAAGTGGACTTTTGATAAACGACTGTTTTTTTGTTTTTTTTTGTTGCCCGCAGTACGGGAGCTAATATTTGGATGTTGACCACCAGGTTTAACCCAGCTTTGGCTACGCAGACCTTGCAGTCTCTGGATCCGGCGAATTGAGATGGTAGGTTTCCTCGGCTCCTATATTTCCCACTATCAGACGATTACTAGACAAATAGTGATGAGCAATATGAAAACGAGGGTCTACTGGGCCCGCCTCTCTTACCGGTATAGCTGATATAGATGCCCATAGCGAGGGCTAGCAAGTTCGATTTAGTACTGCTAATTAATCTCTATTATTTACGGTAATTTATCCACGGTTTTAGGCAATCCTGATGCTATAGTACATTTGCTTTTCCCTTTATCTCTATCTGAAAGCTAAAAACACCTTATGCAAATATAAATTTTTCTGCAGGAAAGATAGTGGCGGGAGGAGAAAGGGAAGAAAGGAAAAAAAAAAATTGTACATGAGAAAGTAGATAAGCGAGGGTTGGCAGCTTGATGGAAATTACATACCGTATGATACCATAGAATGAATCGAAAGCCATACACTGAATCCCCAAACAATGATAGAAAATATAACTATTTCATACCACCGATCAGTCTATACTGCACTTTATATACAGGGACCCATTAATCCTAACTCGACTACTGGTAAGTTAGTTAAGGTGTTTACAATGGCGGGATAACATATATATACATAACAGGGGACTTCGCCCGCTTCAAGGTATGATGCCAAGGATAACTTACGCAAGTAACAGAACTTCAAAAGGGAAGGAATCGCTACGATTTCCATGGGGTCGGATCTTCTAAGTGTCAGATTGCATTGTGTGTTAACGCTTCGGGAGGCTGTATGAGTGCTAAGGCCCTCGAATAGCAATTCCGGTACCCAGGAGCGAACATGACCAGTTCTTGGATCTTATTAACTAGGGTGTCGAGGTTGAGCACTTGCCGCCCGAGTAGCATTTTCACCACTTCCTCATTTCCTCCGTGAGCAGCATACGAGAGCGGTGTTCGGCCACAATTATCTGGGTAACCGGGATTAGCTTCCTCCAGCTCGAGTAGCATTCTCACCACTTCCTCACGCCATGCCTGAGCGGCACACGAGAGGCGTTTTCGAGCGCCATTATCCGGCTCTTCGTAGGGGTCGGCCTCCGCTCGCTGGAAAAGAATTTCCAGCACGTTCTCAAATCCTCCCTCAGCGGCATACGAGAGCGGTGTTCGGCCGTCATTATCTGGGCAGTCGGGATTAACTTCTTCCCGCCCGAGGAGTGTTTTCACCACTTCCTCACGCCATCCCTGAGCGGCATACGAGAGGGGTGTTCGACCGCCATTATCCGGCTTTTCGGGGCTGACCTCTGCTCGCTCGAGTAGAATTTCCACCACGTTCTCAAATCCTGCCTCAGCGGCATACGAGAGCGGTGTTCGGCCGCCATTATCTGGCTTTTCGGGGTCGACCTGTTCCAGCCCGAGTAGTATTTCCGCCGTTCTCTCAAGCCCTGCGTGAGGGGCATACGAGAGGCGTATTGGACCCCAAATATCCTGATACCGCCTTTTGGGTTTGGCCTCTGCTCGCTCGAGTAGAATTTCCAGCGCGTTCTCAAATCCTCCCCCAGCGGCATAGGAAAGCGGTGTTCGGCCGCCATTATCTGGGCAGTCGGGATTAACTTCTTCCCGCTCGAGTAGCATTTTCACCATGCCCTCACGCCATCTCTGAGCGGCATACGAGAGGGGTGTTCGACCACTATTATCCGGCTTTTCGGGATTGGCCTCCGCTCGCTCGAGTAGAATTTCCGCCACGTTCACGTGTCCTCCCTGAGCGGCATACGAGAGGGGTGTTCGACTGCCATTATCTGGCTTTTCGGGGTCGACCTGTTCCAGCTCGAGTAGTATTTCCACTGTTCTCTCAAGCCCTTCGCCAGCGGCATACGAGAGCGGTGTTCGACCGCCATTATCTTGGCAGTCGGGATTAACTTCTCCCCGCCCGAGTAGTATTTTCACCACTGCCTCACGCCATCCCTGGGCGGCGTACGAGAGGGGCGTTCGACCGCCACTATCCGGCTTTTCGGGGTTGGCCTCTGCTTTCTCGAGTAGAATTTCTAGCACGTTCTCAAATCCTGCCTCAGCGGCATACGAGAGCGGTGTTCGACCGCCATTATCTTGGCAGCCGGGATTAACTTCTCCCCACCCGAGTAGCATTTTCACCACTTCCCCCCGCCCGCTCTGAGCGGCATATGAGAGCGGTGTTCTGCCGCTATTATCTGGCTTTTCGGGGCTGATCTCTGCTCGCTCGAGAAGCATTTTCACCACCGCCCCGTACTTCTCAGTCCCCAACTTATATCTACACCCAGCGGCATGGGAGAGTGGTGTTCGACCGTCATTATCGGAGCAGTGGGGATTGACTTCTTCCCGCCTGAGTAAAATTTTCACCACTTTCACCTGTCCTTCCGCAGCGGCAAACGAGAGCGGTGTTCGACCGTCATTGTCTGGGCAATCAGGATTAACTTCTTCCCGCTCGAGAAGCATTTCCACCACCCCCGCGTACGTCTTAGCGACCCCTAGAAACTCACCCGCAGCGGCATAGGAGAGCGGTGTTCGACCGCCATTATCTGGGCAGTCGGGATTAACTTCTTCCCGCTTAAGTAGCATTTTCACTGCTTCCCCATGTCCTCCCCCAGCGGCATACGAGAGCGGTGTTCGGCCGCCATTATCAGGCTCCTGGGGGCTGACCTGTTCCCGCTTGAGTAGCATTTTCACCACATTCCTATGTCCTCCCTGAGCGGCATACGAGAGCGGTGTTCGGTGGTCATTATCTGGGTAGTCGGGATTGACTTCTTCACGCCCGAGTAGTATTTCCACTGCTTCCCAATGCCCTCCCTCAGCGGCGTGCGAGAGTGGTGTTCGGCTGTCATTATCCTGCTTTTCGGGGTTGACCTCTTCCCACCTGAGTAACAATTGCACCACTTCCCCACATCCTCCCTCAGCGGCATACGAGAGCAGTGTGCGCCCGCAATTGTCAGGCTCCTCGGGGCTGACCTGTTCTCGCCTGAGTAGAATTTTCGCCACATTCACATGCCCTCCCTGAGCGGCATACGAGAGCGGCGTTCGGCCGTTAATATCTGAACATTTGGGGTTGACCTCTTCCCGCCCGAGTAGTAGTTTCACCACCTCTTCATTTCCCTTGTTCGCGGCGTATGAAAGCGGCGTTCGGCCATAAGAATCCGGCTGGTCGGGGCCGACCTGGTTCTGCTCAAGTAACATTTCAACTACTCTATCACATCCTCCCTCAGCGGCATACGAGAGCAGTGTCCGGCCGAAATCATCTGGGCAGTCGGCGTTGACCTCTTCTCGCCCAAGCAGGATTTTCATCACTCCCGCATGTCCATAGCCAGCGGCATACGAGAGCGGCGTTCGGTTGTTATCATCTAGGCAGTCGGGGTTGATCTCTTCCCGCCCGAGTAGTAGTTTCACCACCTCCTCATTTCCCTTCGCTGCTGCATAGCAGAGCGGGGTTTGGCCGTAGTCATTTGGCTCGTTAGGGTCGACCTCTTCCCGCCCCAGTAGCATTTTCACCACTTCCTCATGTCCGTTACGAGCAGCCCATGCAAGTGGAGAATCCCCAAAACAACAGATTTCGCTGGTTCTATAACCCTGCATCTTTATCAAAGCTGCTGCAACCTCAACAATCCCGAAGAACGATGCACAGTGTAGTCCACTAAGCGAGAGTAAAGGAGATCCGGCCTCAACATCAAGACATTTTAAGCGCGTTGTAAGGCAGATTGCGGATATGTGGCAATCATATTCCTGAAGCAGCTCCATCGCGAGTGATATTCCGTGGTCCGACAATTCCCTCTTCGCATGGACTCCCCAGTATCCAGAACAATACCATAGAAAGGGCTCGAGTTCACCGTGATCGACGTAAGGACAGTCTGACAAGGCTTTGACCTGTTGGGAATTCAAATATGTCAAGCATATCTCTGCTATTGTCGAGTGAGGTGAGGTGAAAATATCGGGATTGGCAGAAAGATACTCCTTGAGCGTAAAATGGACCAGACGCACAGTTGATGCCTCCTTATCCACCGTAATGAGCCCCTGACAGCAGCCTATTAATGTCTTGATCGAAGGGATATTATCGGCATTGAGATCCCTGCAGCCTAACTCGATCGCTAGGGCATGGCAGAGCTCATCCTCTCTCAATGGCCGTTCTGCATGACTAATCCACATCAAAGCCCCCATCCCAAGTCTCGATTTATCCCCACCCTGCGCCTTGATCCGTTCTATTGTCGCGCCGTAGACATCCTCCAACCCCAATCCATCCGTCATTTTGTTGAGTCTTTCTCGTCTCCGATATACCGTTGATTCTTGCAAGATTCCGTCAATATTTAAGGAAGCGAGTAGAAACCTAAATATATATATTAGCCGATAGTGCGGGATTGGGCTCTCGGCGCCATTGCCGTTACCCACATTTCCGATATGCTTCCGGGAATCTTCTCCAGAATCTCTGCCTCCAGACTCGGATCCATGGCATCTGGTGTTTCGTCGTCGCTCAGTCTGGCACGAAGGAATCTGATTATATCGTTTTTGGTGGGACAAATAGATAGACTCGTCACTCGTCCGGCGAGGCGTATTTCAATCTCTCCCAGAATATGGGGCCTCCCGGTCATGAATACTCGAGTACCGGGGGACTTCCGGAGGATTTCTTTCAATGAATCAAAGAGCCGATATCGCTGCACAGCCGTACATTCATCCAGAGCGTCAATAACCATAAATGTGGGCTGTGAAGAGGTGACGAGTTGCAACATCTTCACGATATCACTGAGCTGCGGTTTGCGCCCGCCAATGGCCCCTTTCTGCTTTCGCAAGGCCCGCCATGTTTCCTCTGGAATTTCCATTCCGCTGATCATCTGCTTTATCAAGGAACCCAGCATATTGGTGGCAGTATGCTCCTTTCGCGCAGCAAAGTCGAAGTAAAAGCAGCTAACGGTCGTGTGTTCTCCTCCAGTCCACTCGCACAGCCAGTCCACTACCAGTGAACTACCACCGCGGCTTGTTAGCACGGGTTCACTTCTCTCTCCGGAGAATGCTCCTTGTTACCAAACAAATGTCTTGCCGACTCCCGGATTTCCGTAGCAGAACAGAACTGCCTCATCGCCACCCTCCCCACCCAACCCGCACCACCTTCTAAATACCTCAGTCCCCATAAGCCATTTCCCGACATCGTTGACACGACGCTCTTGAATGTCGCAATGTCGTAAGCCGGCATCCAAGGGTGATAGCCAGGTCAGCAGTTGAGACTGATCATCGGCGACTGTACAGTTGTTCCACACATTGCTAGTCGTATTGTAAGAGTTTGTAGTATTTTGGAAGTTGGTGCTATTGTTGAAGTTTTGAGACATCTTGGACTCTTTATTGTTGGCTCTGTTGAAGCGGAGATCTTTGGAATATTCGGCTGATAATATTCCTGGGAGCGAAATATTCGATATCTTTATTTAAACTATATAGTTAGGGAGCGAAAGAAAAGTGGGGTCTAGTAAAAGAAAAGCGGGGGTCTTAAAACAGCGTCGCATGTCCAGCTCCCGTACTCTGAGATGCCAAGAGCATTCCAAATAAATCACGCGAAAGGCGTGAAACCAATACCATTGGCTGCTATTAGCACTGTAAGATAAGGAAGCATATGCACAGGTTTGTAAATCCTAGCCTATGCACAAATCTCGTCGTTTTACTCGCACGAGAAGCTATATCACAGCCCGGGAGGTTTTTCTATAAACAATGAACGTGGCTCGAATTATCACTGCAGCAACGATGCTAACCCTCGGGGAATTTAGAATGATGTGCAGTAGTGCGCGGTGACTCAACTTTGCACAGCCTCAGGAACACTTCTTACTCGAGTAAATAAGGCTACAAGTATCAAAAAAGGGTTCACCAGAAATTAGTGGAGTTTGCACCAACCCCGAGAGAATATCTTTCAACCCACGCCAAGTTTTGTACCGTTCTTACTGTAGGAAAACTCATGTGCCGAGGCCGCGCCAACATAAGCAATACTCCACAAAATATGCACTGTCCATATTCAAGTTAAGATCCTTGTACTAACTCCTCCCTCTCGAAGTCAGCCCGACAAAAAATGTTTCCGTTGCAATATGCGATCGGCACTTGGACGGAGATGTGATAATAGGTGATGGTCGAGATGACCCTTTTCTGCTGACAACAATCATCAATTAAATAATAAGAAAGATGCAGCTCAGCTATATTGTTGTCAAGTAGTTCAGTCCAGCCATTACCACGGGGATCCCTAAACAAGGAATCAAGAGGAGAAAAAAAGACTATCAAAGAAGCCACACAAGAAGAACATGAGGAACAATAAAAGAGAAGATTTAGCCTAGACGGGTACTGACGGTGCTTGGAAAACATAGAGGGCTGAAATAAGCATTTGAGAAACCATATGCGAACAGTTTTTAAGGCCCGGGCCATGTATTCGAGTGATACTTAGTGATCCCGCGTAGAAGAGGATAGTGTGCCTCGCCCACGCCAAGAATCTCTGCAACAAATTTTTTGACATTTCCCCGCATGGGATAACCCCCTCCTATCAAACCGAAGAGAAGTAAGAAACCGCACTTTCATTTTCCCTTCCTTTTCTCCCATTCTAACGGTTTTTCTGCCGAGTTTGGGCGAGTAGAGCACTAGCAGGGCTTGGGAAAGCTATTCCGTCTCCGAAACCCACATCGGCGGACTTTACTGGTATGCATGTACACAACTTATCGGTTCTCGAACCCTACTAGGGCTCACTATGGAATAGCAAGCATTGTGACCTTGGGATACGGTAGAGACTCCTACGGTACAAGTACGCGCGGCACGGCACGACTAGAATCCAATAAAATACTTGCCCAAGAGCATTGTGAGAATTCTTTAATATGTTAATTGCCGGAGCCTACGAGCCCCTCCTCCAATTCCCTGGAGCAGTTCCGAAAAAAGAAAAGGAAAGCAAACGAATAATCAAGGTACTCGTACACAATCAAACATGTTTGTCTCTGGGCCACGTGCACAAACCGGAACCGCCATTCGTATTTTCTTTTCTTTTTCACTCATAAAGGCCGCTTAAGGACGCACAGCACGGTACACTCGTGTAAAATTAATTTTCGTACCCCAGCATGTACTTGTGGCGGTGTTGTGGCTGGTGAAAATGTCGCACAGCAACCGAAGACCACCTGAGATGGCCGGAACAAAATCATCCTACAATGAAGACCAGTATAGCTCATAGAAGACATAGAAACATATGATTAAACTACCATTTAATATGACTCCCTTCACTAGCAATAATGGCTTGAATCCTTGATGGGATACTATCTATCAACCTATCTATCACCCTCTGATCCATCGCATCCCATTCTTCTTTCATGATCGTGAATAGCTCATCCTCGGGATGTGGCCTATCTTCCACATTTTTCGAAAATCGCTTCCAGAGTCTTTGCTTGAAAAAGTGCCAGACATTTTCAATAGGGCTAAGGTCTGGGGAATTTGCTGGAAGGGGTAGTTTCTGAACCCCAAAAGCAGAGGAAATTTCCCAATTGGGGCCTGCTAAGTGGTATTTGGCATTATCTTCTACCACCTTGAGCTTCTTGATTGGCTGGTCCAAGGAGAAGAGAAAGGATATTAGGTGGAAATCGTTGATTTCAGTAGCATATTGAGTGGAGTTAAGACCCAGACGGTCCCGTTTCGTAGTACGCTCGGCAGGCTTTCTTTTTCTAACTCGCACTAGAGGTGTTCGGCTTCCATAAGCTACCGCAGCCCAGCAGTTCACCGTAGTTCTTCCAGATTTAAAGCTTGGTGCAATGTGCTTTTCCAATAGCTCTTCCCCATCTCGTATCCGAACCTTCCTTCCTGGTTGATATGCGCTATATTCAACCCTTGCCTCATCAAGCCAAACTGCATTCCGCCAGTATGCAGTTGTCTTCTTAGCCTGGTGTTTGCACCAGTACTTTAGCCGTATCTTCGTGAAACCATCCAGGAATGGCTTCTTCCGGGGTATTCTCAACATGAACCCCAGGTCTTTGGTTATCTTATCAACTGTCATATGGCTAATATTAAGATCTTGCAAGGTTTCAGTTATCTCTCGCAGAGATGCCCATGGATTTGCCTCAACAGCAGCCTCAACACGCTGTTGAACCTCCGGAGTGCACTTGGTTGGCTGGCCGGGACGTGGAGCATCACGAACATTACCCCGCATTCGATACCGCTTCACAACGCCCTGAACTGTAGATACTGGCATATTTTTGTATCCTGCGATCTTTTTATATCCCATTCCGAGGTCTGAGAGAAGAGCAATATCATGATTTGTATCATAACGGGAGGTAGTTGCTTTATGCGATGAATGAGCCATCATGATCTTCATTGGAGGATGGTTTTGTTCCGGCCATCTCTGGTGGTCCTCGGTTGCTGTGTGACATTTTCACCAGCCACAACACCACCACAAGTACATGCCGGGGTACGAAAATTAATTTTACACGAGTGTACCCGCGAGTCTCCACCAAGAACAATACAAAAAAATAGACCTCCAGCATGCCACTTCCCCCCTTCCAACCATATGATGGCTTGGCATCCTGAGTATATGAGTTGAAAAACATCATCTTTCTTTTCCTAAATAACTGGCGACAGACATGAGTAGAAACCTCTGCTATTGCCAGGTAGACTTTTTTGATATATGACCAGTAGATGTTTTGGTTTTTTTGTTGCCCGCAGTATTGGAGCTGATATCGGGATGACCATCTACCGGGGTTAGCCCAGCATTGACTGTGCGGACCTTACGGTCTCTGGATCCTGCTAACTGGCATGGCGGGTTTCCCCGGCTACCATATTTCCCACTATCAGCCAATCACTAGACAAATGGTAATGAGGAATATGAAAACACGGTCTGCTAGGGGCGCTTCTCTTACCGGTATAGTCGATACCGATGTCCATAGCGACGGCTGGCAAGTTCGATTTAGTACTGTTAATTAAGCTCTATTATTTACGGTAATTTATCCACGGTTTTAGGCACTATCTTATAAAATTTGTTTGCAATCATGATGCTATAGTACATTTGCTTTTTCCTCTATCTCTATCTGAAAAATAAAAACACCTTATGTAAGTATAAATTTTTCTGCCGGAAAGGTAGTGGCGAGGGGAGAAGGGAAGAAAAGAAAAGAAAAACTGTACATGAGAAAGTACTGTAGATAAGCGAGGGCTGGCAGCTTGATGGAAGTTACATACTGTATGATACGATAGAATGAATCGAAAGCTATACACTGAATCCCCACACAATGATAGAAAATAGAACTGTTTCACGCCACCGATCAGTCTATACCGCACTTTATGTGCAGGGACCCATTAATCCTAACTCGACTGCTGGTAAGTTAGTTAAGGTGTTTACAAGGGCGGTATAACATATTTATACATTCACATAACAGGGGACTTCGTTCGCTTCAAGGTATGATGCCAATGATAACTTCTGCAAGTAACAGAACTTCAAAAGGGAAGGAATCGCTGCGATTTTCATGGGGTAGGATCTTCTAAACGTCAGAGCATTGTGCGTCAACGGTTCGGAAGGCTGTATGAGTGCTAAGGCCCTCGAATAGCGATACCGGTACCCAGGAGCGAACATGAGCAGTTCTTGGATGTCATTTACTAGGGTGTCGAGATTGAGCATTACCCGCCTGATTAGCATTTTCACCACTTCCACATTTTCTCCGTGAGCAGCATACAAGAGCGGTGTTCGGCCGTCATTATCTGGGTTTTCGGGGATGACCTCTGCTCGCTCGAGAAGCATTTTCACCACCCACGCGTGCTCCGCCATTTTCCACGAAGGCCCACCCGCAGCAGCATAGGAGAGCGGTGTTCGGCCGTCATTGTCTGGGTAGTCGGGGTTGACTTCCTCTCGCCCGAGTAGTATTTTCACTACTTCTTTATTTCCTCTGTGAGCAGCATACGAGAGCGGTGTTCGGCCGCCAATATCTGGCTTTTCGAGGCTGACCTCTGCTCGCTCGAGTAGAATTTCCACTACTTTCACACATCCTCCCACAGCGGCATGCGAGAGCGGTGTTTGGCCGCCATTATCGGGCTTTTCGGGGATGACCTCTGCTCGCTCGAGAAGCATTTCCACCACTTCCACATATCCTCCCTGAGCGGCACGGGAGAGCGGTGTTCGGCCGTCGTTATCTGGGCAGTCGGGATTGACTTCCCCCCGCCCCAGTAGCATTTTTACCGCTTCTCGATTCCCTCTCTCAGCGGCATAACAGAGCGGTGTTCGCCCGCCATTATCTGGGTAGTCAGGGCTGACCTCTTCCTGCCCGAGTAGCATTTCCATCGTTCTCTCACGCCCTTTGTCAGCGGCATACGAGAGCGGCGCTCGGCCATCATTATCTGGGCAGTCGGGGTTGACCTCTTCCCGTCCGAGAAGCATTTTTATCACCTCCGTGTACCTCTCAATGTCCAACCACCAACCCTCAGCGGCATAGGAGAGTGGTTTTCTGCCGCAATCATCTGGGTAGTTGGGATTGACTTCTTCCCGCCCTAGGAGCATTTTTACCGCTTCTCCATGCCCTCTATGAGCGGCATACGAGAGCGGTGTTCGGCCACCATTATCTGGGCAGTCGGGGTTGACTTCTTCCCGCCCGAGTAGTATTTCCATCGTTCTCTCACGCCCTTCGTCAGCGGCATACGAGAGCGGTGTCCGGCCGCTATTATCTGGGAGGTCGGGGTTGACCTCTTCCAGCCCGAGTAGTATTTCCAGCGTTCTCTCACGCCCTTCGCCAGCCGCATACGAGAGCGGTGTTCGGCCGTTATCCTCTTGGAAGTCGGGGCCAACCTCTTCCCGCCTAAGTAGTATTTTCATCACCTCCTCATTTCCCTCCGCCGCCGCATAGGAGAGCGGTGTTTGGCCGAAACGGTTCGGCTCATCAGGGTCGACCTCTTCCCGCCCCAGTAGCATTTCCACCACTTCCCCATGTCCGTTACGAGCAGCCCATGCAAGTGGAGAATTTCCAAAACAATACCTTTCACTTGTACCATAACCCTGCATCTCTATCAAAGCAGCGGCAACTTCAACAATCCCGAAGAACGAAGCGCAGTGTAGCCCACTAAACAGGATGGGGGAAGATTCGAACTCAAGATTAGAATGGTCTATGTGCCATATAAGGCAGGTCGCGGATATATGGCTATCATATTCCTGAGGTAGCTCCAGGGCAAGTGATCTTCCGTAGTCCGAGAGTTCCCTCTTCCCATGGACTCCCCAGTATTGAGAACAATAATGTAGAAATTGCTCGAGTTTAAAGGTATCGACAAATTCGCATGACAGGGCTTTGATCTGCTGGGAATTCAAATATGTCAAGCATATCTCTGCTATTGTCGAGTGAGGTGAACTGAAAATATCGGGATGTCTGGAAAGGTACTCCTTGAGCGTGAAATGGACCAGACGCACAGTTGATGCCTCCTTATCCACTGTAATAAGCCCCTAACAGCAGCCGATTAATGTCTTCATCGAAGGGATATTATCGGCATTGAAATCCCTAGAACCTAACTCGATTGCCAGGGCATGGCAGAGCTCACCCTCTCTCAATGGCCGTTCCGCATAACTGATCCACATCAAAGCCCCCATCCCAAGTCTCGATTTATCCCCACCCTGCGCTGTGATTCGTTCTATCGTCGCATCGTAGACATCCTCCAACCCCAATCCATTCCTCATTTTGCTGAGCCTTTCTCGTCGCCGATATACGGTCGATTCTTGCAAGATTCCATCAATATTTAAGGAAGCGAGCAGAAACCTAAATGTATATATTAGCCGATAGTGCAAGATGGGATTCTCGGTGCCATTGCCGCTACCCACATTTCCGATATGCTTCCGGGAATCTTCCCTAGAATGTCCGCCTCTATACTCTCATCCATGGCATCTGGTGTTTCGTCTTCACCCAGTCTGACACGAAGGAATCTGATGATATCGTCTCTGGTGGGACAAATAGATAGACTTGTCACTCGTCCGGCGAGGCGTATTTCAATCTCCGCTCGAACATGGGGCCTCCCAGTCACGAATACTCGAGTACCGGGGGACTTCCGCAGGATTTCTTTCAATGAATCGAAAAGCCGGTATCGCTGCACAGCTGTACATTCATCCAGAGCGTCAATGACCATAAATGTTCCCTGTGAAGATGTGATGAGTTGCAGCATCTTCACGATATCACCGAGCTGCGGTCTGCGCCCACTAACGGCCTCTTTCTGCTCTCGCAAGGTCCGCCATATTTCCTCCGAAATTCCCGTTCCACTGATGATCTGCTTTACCAATGAGCCCAGCATACTGGTCGCTGTCTGCTCCTTTCGCGCCGCAAAATCGAAGTAAAAGCAGCTAACGGCTGTATGTTGTCCTTTAGTCCACTCGCATAGCCAGTCCGCTGCCAGCGAACTATCATCGCGGCCTGTTAGCACGGGTCCATTTCTCTCTCCGGAGAATATTCCTTGTTACCAAATAAATGTCTTGCCGACCCCCGGGTTTCCATAGCAAAACAGAACTCCCTCATCGCCTTCACCTTCCCCACCCAATCCGCACCATCTTCTAAATCCCTGCGCCTCGATAAGCCATTTCCCGACATCGTTGACACGACGCTCTTGAATGTTGCAATGTCGTAAGCCGGCCTCCAAGGGTGATAGCCAGCTCAGCAGTTGAGACCGATCTTCGGCGACGGTGCAAGTGTTCCACACATTACTAGTAGTAGTATTGAAAGAGTTTGTAGTATTTTGGCAGTTGGTGCTATTGTTGAAGTTGTATTGAGACATCTTGGACTCTCTATTGCTGACTCTGTTGAAGCGAAGGAGATTCTCAGAATAGTCGGCTGAAGCAAAAGCGGGGGTGAGTTAAAACAGCGCCGCATGTCCTACTCCTCTGAGGTGCAGGGCATAAGTTTTGTAGATTGCACAGGGGGTGAAGGCGGCAAAGCTCGCTTGTGGAACCTACAAAACTTATGCCCTGCACCTCCATATAAACAACTATTGAAACTCGAACTATCCTCATCACCACAGCAACGAAGCTAACCCTTCCTGAATTTAGACTAATGCGCAATAGTGCTCGGTCGCTCAACTCTGCAGGTCTCAGGAACACCTCTTACTCGAGTAGATAAGGCTACAAGTATGATGTCATAAAGGGTTCACCAGAAATCAGTGGAGTTTGAACCAACCCCGAAAGAATATCTTTCAATCCACACCAAGTTTTGTACCGTTCTTACTGTATGGTGAGTGGACAAAATTAACCGCACACCAACCATTCATAGCAACCAAACACTCCTCATCACTCTCCACTTTCACCACCCAAAGAAATTTCTCCGGCTCAAATATCAGTTTCTACTACATATTCTACTATGGATTTACATTTTTAATTTGTTTCTTTAGTTCTCATGATATTGGGGTTGGTGGGGGAGCGCTGTTGTTATGGCCGGTGTTCTCCATGTTCGTTGATGCGCGGTTAATTTTGTCCACGAACAATAGCAAAACTCATGTGCCGAGGTCGCACCAACATATGCAATCCCCCACAAAATATGCACTGTCCATATTACGATCCTTGTACCAACTCCTCCCTCTCGAAGCTAGCTTAACTAAAAATGCTTCTGTTGCGATTTGCCATTGGCACTTGGACGGAGATGTGATAATAGGTGACGGTCCAGATCGCCATCCTCTGCTGACAAAAATCATCAATTAAATGATAAGAAAGATGTAGCTCCGCTATATTGTAATTAAGTAGTTCAGTCAGTACTAACGGGATCCCTAAACAAGGAATCAAGAGAGAGAAAAAGACTATCAAAGAATCTACACAGGAAGAACATGAGGACCAATAAAATAAAAGAGGGCACATTTAGCCCAGACCGGTACCGCGCTTGGAAAACATAGAGGGCTGAAAGAAGCATTTGAGAAACCATATACGAACAGTTTTTAAAGCCAATAATTCGAGTGATACTAGGTGATCCAAGATAGAAGAGGATAGTGTGTTGCCTCGCCCACGCCAAGAATCTCTGCATTAATGATACAACAAACTTTTTTGACATTTCCCACATGGGATACCGTAACTCCCTCTTATCAAATCAAAGAGAAGGAAAAAACCGCATTTTTATTCTCCCTTCCTTTCCTCCCATTCCAGCGGTTTTCCTGCCAAGTTTGGGCGAGTAGAGCACCAGCAGGGCATAGGGAAAGCTAATCCATCTTCGAAACCCACATTGGCCGACTTTACTGGTACACAGCTTATCGGCTCTCGCACTCTATTAGGGCTCACTACGGAATAGCAAGCGTTGTGACTTTGGGATACCGTAAAAACCGAAATAATTGGGCATGGCGCTAGGACGTCCAGAATTTCCCCTTTGGATTAGGGGGGGAAAACACACCGCAAAGACCCTCCTTCAGTCCTCACCTGAGACAACAGACCATACTAGGAGAGGCAACTCCAACGTCTTAGCGTGATGCCCAATTATTTCGGTTTTTACGGTACGGCAGAGACTCCTACTGTACAAGCATGGGCGGCACGGCACGACTAGAATCCAGTAAAATACTTCTACGAGCGCATTGTGAGAATTCATCAATGTGTCAATCACCGGGGTTTATGACCCCTCCTCCCGTTCCCCGGAGTGGTTCCGGAAAAAGAAAAGAAAAGTACAAACAAATGATCAAGGTATGGTACTGTACTCGTCCACAATCAAACATGTTTGCCTCTGCGCCAAGTGCACAAACCGGAACCACCATTCGTATTTTCTTTTTTTTTTTCAACTCATAAAGGTTGCTTAAGAACGCACAGCACGATATCCGCGAGTCTTCGCCAAGAACAATGCAGAAAAATAGACCTCCAGCATGCCACTTCCCCCCTTCCAATCATATGATGGCATCCTGAGTAGATGAATTGAAAGACGCCATCTTTTCAATAACTGCCGACAGACATGAGTAGAAACCTCTGCTATTGCCAGGTAGGCTTTTTTGATATGAGCAGTAGATGTTTTTTTTGTTTTTTTGTTGCCCGCGGTATCGGTGCTGATATCGGAATGTTTACCACCTACCGGGGTTAACCCAGCTTTGACTGCGCGGATCTTACAGTCTCTGGATCCTGCTGAATGGCATGGTGAATTTAGGTTCCCTCGGCTACCATATTTCCCACTATCACACAATCACTAGACAAATGGTGATAAGGAACGTGAAAACACGGTCTGCTAAGCGCGCCTCCCTTACCGGTATAATCGATACCGATGTCCTCGCGAGGGCTGGCAAGTTCAATTAAGTAGTGTTAATTAAGCTCTGTTACTTACGATAATTTATCCACCGTTTTAGGCACTGTCTTATACTAATTTATTCGCAATCCTGATGCTATAGCGTATTTGCTTTTTTTCTATATCTCTATCTGAAAAATAAAAACACCTTATGCAAGTATACATTTTTCTGCAGGAAAGAGAGTGGAGGGAGGAGAAAGGGAAGAAAAGAAAAACAGCGCACGAGAAAAGCTAGATAGGCGAGTGTTGACAGCTTGATAGAAATCACATACCGTACGATAGAGTGAACCCGAAAGCCATAAACTGAATCCCAACACAATGATTGAAAATAGAATTATTTCATGCCACCGACCAGTCCATACCGCACTTTATATACAGGGACCCATTAATTCTAACCCGACTACTGGTAAATTAGTTAAGGTGTTTACAAGGGCGGGATAACATATATATACATTCACATAACAGGGGACTCCGTTCGCTTCAAAGAGTGATGCTAAGGATAACTTCTGCAAGAAACAGACTTCGAAAGGGAAGGAATCGCTGCGATTTTCAATGGGGTCGGATCTTCTAAGCGTCGGTTTGAACTGTGTGTTAACGCTTTGGGAAGCTGTATGAGTACTAAGGCCCTCGAATAGTAATACCCAGGAGCGAACATGTGCGGTGCTTAGAGGTTATTAACTAGGGTGTCGAGATTGAGCACTTGCCGCCCGAGCAGTATTGTCACCACTTCCTCATTTCCTGCGTGAGCAGCATACGAGAGCGGTGTTCGGCCACGATTATCTGGCTTTTCGGAGATGACATCTGCTCGCTCGAGAAGCATTTTCACCACCTGGGCGTACACCCCAATGCCCCGCCAAAACACACCCTCAGCGGCATAGGAGAGTGGTGTTCGGCCGTCATTATCTGGGTAGTCGGGATTGACTTCCTCCCGCCCGAGTAGTAGTTTCACCACTGCCTTATTCCCTCCGTGAGCAGCATACGAGAGCGGTGTTCGGCCGCGATTATCTGGGTTTTCGGAGATGACGTCTGCTCGCTCGAGTAACATTTTCACCACCTCCGCGTACTTCTCAACGCCCCGCGAAAAAACCCCTCAGCGGCATAGGAGAGCGGTGTTCGGCCATCATTATCCGGGTAGTCGGGATTGACTTCCTTCCGCCCAAGTAGAATTCTCACGACTTCCTTATTTCCTCTGTGAGCAGCATACGAGAGCGGTGTTCGGCCGTGATTATCTGGGTACTCGTAGACGACCTCTGATGACTCGAGAAGCATTTTCACCACCTCAGCGTACTTCTCAATGTCCCGGCAAGACACACCCTCAGCGGCATGGGAGAGCGACGTTCGGCCGTCATTATCTGGGAAGTCGGGATTGACTTCTTCCCGCCCGAGTAGCACTTTCACCGCTTCCCCATGCCCTTCCTGAGCGGCATACCAGAGCGGTGTTCGGCCGTCATTATCCGGGCAGTCGGGATTAACCTCTTCCCGCCCGAGTAGCAATTTCACCGCTTCCCCATGCCCTCCCTGAGCGGCATACGAGAGCGGTGTTCGGCCGCGACCATCTGACTTTTCGGGGTTGACCTCTGCTCGCTCGAGTAGAATTTCCACCACTTTCACACATCCTCTCTTAGCGGCATACCAGAGCGGCGTTCGGCCGTCATTATCTGTGAAGTCGGGATTGACCTCTTCCCGCCCGAGTAGCACTTTCACCGCTTCCCCATGCCCCTCCTGAGCGGCATACCAGAGCGGTGTTCGGCCACGGTGATCCGGTTCGCTGGGGTCGACCTGTTTCCGCTCGAGTAACATTTTCACCACCTCCTCACATCCTCCCTCAGCGGCATACGAGAGCAGTGTTCGGCCGACATTATCTGCACAGCCGGCGTCGACCTCTTCCCGTCCAAGTAGAATTTTCATCACCCTCGCGTGTCCACTGCCAACGGCATACGAGAGCGGTGTTCGGCCGTCATTATCTGGGCGGTTGGGGCTAACCTCTTCCCGCCCAAGTAGTATTTTCATCACCTCCTCGTTACCCTTTTCCGCCGCATACGAGAGCGGTGTTTGGCCGTAACGGTTCGGCTCATCAGGGTCGACCTCTTCCCGCCCAAGCAGCATTTTCACCACTTCCTTATGTCCGTTACGAGCAGCCCATGCAAGTGGAGAATCCCCTAGACAATACCTTTCACTAGTGCCATAACCCTGCCTCTCTACCAAAGCAGCTGCAACCTCAACAATCCCGAAGAACGATGCACAGTGTAGTCCACTAAACAGGAAGGAGCAATATCCGTCACTAAGATAAGGATGGTCTATGTGGTATATAAGGCAGAAAGCGGATATATGGTCATCATATTCCTGAAGCAGTTCCAGGGCAAGTGATCTTCCGTAGTCCGAGAATTCTCTCTTGGCATGGACTCCCCAGTATTGAGAGCAATAATATAGAAAGGGACCGAGTTCACGGAGATCGACAGATTCGACTGACAGGGTTTTGACTTGTTGGGAATTCAAATATGTCAAGCATATCTCTGCTATTCTCGAGTGAGGCGAACTGAAAATATTGCAATGGGCGGAAAGATACTCCTTGAGCGTAAAATGGACCAGACGCACAGTTGACGCCTCCTTGTCCAAGGTGATAAGCCCCTGACAGGAGCCTATTAATGTCTTAATCGAAGGGATATTGTCGACATTGAAATCCCTGGAACCTAACTCGATTGCTAGGGCATGGCAGAGCTCATCCTCTCTCAGTGGTCGTTCTGCATGACTGATCCACATCAAAGCCCCCATCCCAAGTGTCGATTTATCCCCACCCTGCATCTTAATCCGTTCTATCGTCGCGCCGTAGACATCCTCCAACCCCAATCCATCAGCCATTTTGCTGAGTCTTTCCCGTCTCCGATATACAGTCGATTCTTGCAAGATTCCATCGATATTTAAGGAAGCGAGTAGAAACCTAAATAGATATATTAACCAAGAGTGCGAAATGGGATTCTCGGCGCCATTGCCGCTACCCACATTTCCGATATGCTACCGGGAATCCTCTCCAGAATCTCTGCCTCTAGATTCGAATCCATGGCATCTGGTGTTTCGTCGTTGCTCAGTCTGGCACGGAGGAATCCGACGATATCGTCTCTAGTGGGACAAATAGATAGACTTGTCACTCGTCCGGCAAGGCGTGTTTCAATCTCCGCCCGAATATGGGGCCTCCCAGTCACGAATACTCGAGCATCAGGGGTCTTCCACAGGATTTCTTTCAATGAATCGAAAAGCCGATATCGCTGCACAACGGTACATTCATCCAGAGCGTCAATGACCATGAATGTGGGCTGTGAAGATGTGATGAGCTGCAGCATCTTCACGATATCACCGAGCTGTGGTTTGCGTCCACTCACGGCCCCTTTCTGCTTTCGCAAGGCCCGCCATATTTCCTCCGGAATCCCCATTCCGCTTACTACCTGCTTTATCAAGGAACCCAGCATACTAGTAGCAGTCTGCTCCTCTCGCGCCGCAAAGTCGAAGTAAAAGCAGGTAACGGGAGTGTGTTGTCCTCCTGTCCACTCGCACAGCCAGTCCACTACCAGCGAACTATCACCGCAGCTTGTTAGCACGGTTTCACTTCTCTCTCCGGAGAGTAGTCCTTGTTACCAAACAAATGTCTTACCGACTCCCGGATTTCCATAGCAGAACAGAATTTCCCCATTGCCTTCACCTTCCCCACCCAATCCGCACCATCCTTTAAATTCCTCAGTCTCTATAACCCATTTCCCCACATCGTTGACACGGCGCTCTTGAATGTCGCAATGTAGTAAGCCGGCATCAAGGGGTGATAGCCAGGCCAGCAGTTGAGACCGATCATCGGCGATAATACAGTTGTTCCACACATTACTGGTAGTATTATTAGAGTTTGTAGTATTTTGGCAGTTGGTGCTATTGTTGAAGTTGTATTGCGACATCTTGGACTCTCTATTGCTGGCTCCGTTGAAGAGGGAGAGGTTTTTAGAATAGTCTGCTGATGATATTCCTGGGAGCGAAAGAAAGCGAGGTCTAGTGAAAGAAAAGTAGGGGTCTATTAGAACAGCCCCGCATTTCCAACTACCTGTGCTCTGAGGTGCCAAGAGCATTCCAAATCAATCATGCGAAACGTGTGAAACTAATACCATTGGCTAATTTTGGCACTATCAGATAAGGCGTCATATGCACAGGTTTCTAAATCCTACCCACGGCACAAGCCTCGTCAGTTTACAGTACTAGGGTATGGACGTGGGTTATCGGACAGACGGATTAGAAATTGTATGGGGATACATACAATTTCTAATCCCTGTCTGTCCGATCACCAACGTCCATACCCGTGTGCTCATTGCAGCCGCTATCCTCGGTAGGGAGGTTTTGCTATAAACAATCCCAACGAACTATCCTCATCACCACAGCAACGACGCTAACCCTTCCGGAATTTAGAGTGTCAAGAACACCTCTTACCCGAGTGAATATGGCTAACTTACTATAAATGGGTTGTGTTTACACTTTTGTCCACCAGAAATTGGCGGAGTTTTGTCCCAACCCTGAGAGAATATCCATCATTCCACACCAACCTTTATACCGTTTTTCCTGTTGCAAAACTCGTGTTCATAGGTCGTTCCAGCATCAATCCTCTACAAAATACGCCCTGCCCATATTACGATCCCTGTCTCAACTCCTCCCTCGCGAAGCCAGCCCGATCAAAAATGTTTCTGTTGCAATATGCGATTGGAAGGAGAAGTGATAATAGATAACGATCAAGATCACCTTTTTCAGCGACAACAATCATTAATTAAATGATAAGAAAGATGTAGCTCAGCTACTTGTATACGGTACGGTAGCTAAGTGGTTCTGTCCAGCCATAAAGCCACCGGGATCCCTAATCAAAGAATCAAGAATAAACAACGGCCACCAAAAAAGGCACAGGTGAACATGAGGAACAATAAAAGAAAGCATATTTAGCCCAGGCGGGTGCCATGCTTAAAAAACATAGAGAATTGAAAGAAGTGTTTGAGAGGAGAAATAAACCATAAGAAAAGGTTCAAGGCCAGAGGCCAAGGATTCGAATGATACCTACTGATTCAATATACAAGGGGACGGCTAAGTTGCCTAGCCCACGCTAAGAATCTCCGCATCTGCAGCAAACATTCAAGATAACCAACTCCCCCCTAATTATCAAATCAAAAGGAAGGGAAAAAAACCCCACTTTTATTATCTCTTCCTTTGCCTATATCCCAACAGTCCCCCCTCTGAGTTTGGGTGATTATAGTACGTTATCGGCAAAGTTATTCCGCGTTTGAAACCCCAGATTGGCCGTGTTACACTTATCGGTTCTCACACTCTGCTGGTTCACTATTGAATAGCAGGCGTGGTAACCTTGGGGTTTCGAGACACCTATGATACGCGCGATAGTACGGCACGACTAGAATCCAGTAAAATACTTTTACAAGCGCATTGTGAAAATTCACCAATGCCTTAATCGCCGGAGTTTACGAACCCCCCCTCCGATTCCCCGAACGGGTTCCGGAAAAAGAAACAAAAACACAAACAAGTGATCCAGGCACATACCGTACTCTAATCAAATTTGTTTGCCACTGTCCCAAGTGCACAAAGCGGAACCACCACTCGTATTTTCTTTCTTTTTTTTCATAAAGGTCGCTTAAGAGCGCATGGCACTGGACTCGAGTACTCGCGTGCCCTACCAAGGACACCACGGTGCACCGAATTTTGGCGAGTAAACAAACAGCACAGCTAATGTTTGCTGTGCCGGTGCCGGGGGCGGGGGAGAAGTTTTTCTGACAAAGACAAGGAAGGAATATTTCGCGAGTTAGCCTACGGGAACCGTTCGCTAATTTTATGGGGGGGGGGGGGTAACGTTGTGCAACCCTGAGCAAATTGCACCTTCGCCTCCTTCCCCCGCATAATTTGCAATTTGCGGGGAGGGCCGTTAGCTTCCGTCTTCCTTCTTTCCAGAGAAATCTACAAACGAGTGATATAAGATGAGCCTAGGAAAGGCCCCTCGTCTTCGATCGCCCCCTTCTCTGCTCTAAGGGCCTGGTAGAAGCGAGGGGGTAATATGAGTATACTCGAGCACCTGTGCTGTCGCACTGCAGTGCAGTACTCGTATCGGCACCCGAAGGATTAAAGTTCCTGTGTGGGGTTGGCTACGTCTACGTGGTACCGGAACTGTGGGGAGGAATACACCTACCTGCAGTCAACCGTTACTCGTACAGTAATGACAAACCGAGTGTGCTGCTCCCCGCTCTCCCATATGCCCCACCATTCTTAACATTACCAGGAATACCTCCGAGTAACCCCCAAGGACTCGCTAAACATTACCTGCTCAGGGAACTCCTGTAGCAGCAAGTTCATCCTACTGGTACTCATGCAAAAGCGCTTTGTGATATAGCAAAGCAGAGCAAAGCAGAGCAGGGCAAGCAAGCAAGCAAGCAAGCGGCAAACCAAGGCATGTATCTATAGTATCGTAAGTCAGCTTCGGCTTGTGGGCCTACTCGCTCGAACGTATCGGTCGGGGTATATATAATAGGATATTCCGGATACGGGTAGAGTTGTGGGAGATAAATCGATAAGCAACCTGTTACATAAGTGGTATGCAACCGGTATGGGCTACAGTACGGTACTGTACCGGGGCAGTGGTGAGGAAAGCTGGCGGGGCGAATTTATTATAGGGGGCAACTTCAGGGAGGGCGAGTGAGGTTGTATGAGGGCTTCACTGTGACATGATAGATCAAGTCATGGTCGCTGGTTGATCACTTGTTGGGGCTAACTTATCTCTGGGCGCACATCATGGCGGTGCGCTTGCGCGATGCTGTTCTGCCGCTGTCCGAGTCGAACCAGCGGTACGATGAGACCAACCCCACAGAAATGATGGAAGATGGGACAAGCCAAAACATCTCTCAAGTCACTTTCCAGGAGATCTTCCATCGACAGCGGACTTGAGTTAGTCTACGGTACCGTTATCCGTCGTATGGTGCCATTCCCGACAATTCTTGTTTACTCTTCCCCACCTGCAACCCCTGCAATTAAGGGGGTGCGAGGCTCCTTCTGCAACATTGGCACGGTTGGCACACTGGGCAAACAAGCCACCCGGTTTCCGTTCGGGTATCGTGCCAAGTCGGCAACTCCACCTCAACAACATCGCCGCAGTTCACACACGCCAACCACTATTTGCTCCTTATTTTCTTTTTGCTACGAGCATACACGAGCAGTTGCGGATGTGGTAATTAATACGGTATTGCTTTTTCTCTTTCTTCTTTTTTTCCCTTCAGTGTGTGAGCGTGGGGGTTTATATTGTCAGGAGAGGATGGAGTGCATGTTCTGTGATAGGCACGGGAGCGCAAACAATACTTGTATGCTAATGGACCGTGTGCTCGGGTTCGGATTCTGGCTTAGAGATCCTTGTGGTCTTGGTATGCTACACATACTTAAAACGGCTGGATTTCCCGTGTTTTTTCTGTCTCGAGCAACAGTTACATCCGGCCAACTGACCAACTCATGACTGAGCCGACTAACGACATGGCCGTTGGTGATGCTGTGGAGGATTTTTCCAATCTACCAGTGACCAGTTATGATCCAACGGGAAAGAGTGTCGAGAGCGGTCGGTTTGCCGCTGCTTGGGAAGAGATAAAGTTCTTGTTCACCACTCGAGAAGGTTTGCTCGGGAATTATGAGTCGGTTTACCATCTTTGTTTCCATGCGAGCTTGCACTTTGCTAATTGGGGGACGGTAGCTATGCATGGTTATTGACGCCGGATATTCCCCCGTTTAATCGAAAGTATAAAGATCGGGTGAAGCCCTTTTACGGCATTGATGAGAAGATACCGCTACTGTTGACCCTATTATTGGGTTTGCAGCATTCGCTCGCCATGATGGGCGGGGGTCTGTATTGTCTTGTGTTGGCCCTTCAAAGACTTTACTAACGGGTTTACAGTGGTTACTCCGCCGTTATTGATCGCTGGGGCATCGGGCGCGAATCTCGATGCCGAGACCATCTCGTACCTGGTCTCGGTATCACTGATCCTCTCTGGGATATTCAGCTTCTTCCAGATCATGCGCTTCAAAGTCTTCAATACCGGCTTCTACATCGGCACGGGTATGGTATCAGTCGTTGGGGAGGCCTTCGCAGTGGTGCCTATCGCTCAGGCATACTTTGCCCGACAATACGAGGATGGTCGATGTTTATCTGCACACGGGGTTAAACAGCCATGCCCGGATGCATATGGGAGTTTTATTGGGACCGTAGCGGTTGTCATGTTGTTTCAGATTCTAATCAGCCTCATCAGGCCTAGAACTCTAATGAAGATCTTCCCCAATCTGGTTACCGGGATGGTCCTGCTCTGCATCGGGGGAGGCTTGGTTGCGAGTGGAGTGAAGAATTGGGCGGGCGGCAGTGGTCCTTGTGAGTTTTGCTAGGCTAGATAGGGAGGCTAGGGCTGATAAGAGTAGGTATGGCGAGACCTCAAACAGGATTCTTCAAATTGTGCCCGAATATCAAAGCGCCGGAACCACGCCCCTGGGGCGATCCTTCGTTCATTGGATTGGGTTTCGCTGTATATGTTACCATCCTCCTGGTAGAGCTTTTCGGTGCCCCTTTGATTCGGAACTGTTCTGTCGCGGTTGGACTACTAGTTGGAGCCATAATTTCCGCCGCCACCGGCTTCATCGACAACAGCAGCATTACCACTGCTCCGAGTGGTACGTTTGTTTGGGTCAAAACATTCCCGTTATCGGTGGACGGGAGTCTTGTGTTGCCGTTACTCGCGTGCTGTGTCACGACGCTGGTTACCTGTCTCGGCGATGTAATTGCCACCGCGGAGGTGAGCGGAATAGATATTGAGGGAACGAGTAGTGATTTGGATACTCGAGTTCAAGGAGGATTGACGGCCGATGGAATTTGGAGTGTCCTTTCAGCCCTAGGAACAAGTACCCCTATTGTTTGCTTTGCCCAAAACAATGTAATCACTCTTCCTCACTCTTCCGTGTTCCGGCTGACCTCTCTAGGGAGTAATTGCTTTGACGGGCTGTGCCTCTCGCAGAGCGGGCTACGCATGCTGCTTTTTCATGCTTCTTGCGGGCATTGCCAGTAAATTCGGTGCATCAATCGTAGCCCTTCCGCCCAGCGTGATCGGAGGGATGACAACCTTCCTCTTTACCACGGTCGCAGTCTCTGGTCTTCGGATACTCTCAACTGTGACTTGGAACAGACGCAATAGATTTATCGTCACGGCTGCGTTGACACTTGGTTTAGCAGATTTGGTTGTGCCGGACTGGTTAGCGCACTTGTTACCGACTGGAAAAGGAAAAAGTCTTCAAGGGTTCTATGATGGGATTAGTGTTGTGATTAAAACAGCGTATTGTCTTGTTGCGATAGTTGGAGTTTTGCTCAACTGGATCCTTCCTGAGGAGAATGTGGGTGATGGACTTTTGGGCAGCGACAGAGGTGTTGTTGCCGTGACCGAGTCGGAAAGAAAGGTGGACTAATTTACGCGTCATGTATTACAATGTCCGTTTCTCTCATTTCTGAAAAAAATCCATTGTTTTTAGTATCTTGTAGTTATTGGGCAATCTGGAAAATATCTTCGGTTCTCTTTCATTCTGTCCTTTTTTTCTTCAGCGTCACTGTGAGATTATGTAACCCTAACCCTCTTGTTAGCAGCTGATCAAGAATCGCAGATGGATGAAACAGTTGGCAAGCCAACATTTTCTAGATCGAGGTGATATCGCTCACGGTAGCCCCCAGGCATTCCAACCCTCCCCTGCTGCTTTATCTAGCTGACTTCTCGTTGGGTGGCGTGGTTCGTCGGCTTCACCGAAAGTTGAATTGTTAGTCCTTTCAGCTTGTTTCTGGTGTGGTAATAATGAATCGAGAGAAGAATTACCGTACACAAGTCCAGTAACTATTCGGAGGTGCTGATGGTGGGCCCGGCGACCGTTAAAGTACCATTTCACTCTTATCCCACGGATCACCATACAAGATGTTGTGTTCAACAACCGCTCGAAGTAGCAGCAAAGACCATCCCGATCGTCAATATGTTTTTGTCGATGTTAAACACCCTCCTGACTTTAGTGAAATCGGGGGTGTCGTTTTTCGCCGCCGGCAAGGCATCTGGTGAGGTTTTTCCTCGCTCGAAAATCTCGCGATGTTCGGCATCGACGCGCGCAACTGCTCTTCGCCGTGCGAACGGCAAGCCTTTGTTTAAGTTGCACAAGCTGTTAAAAGAGCTCTTGGGTTTTGGGAATTGGTCCCGTGGCTTGTGGGGGACAGAGATTATTTACGCTAGGCGGACGTTTAGGGTTTCCTGCAGGGGAGGCTAAACTCGATTCGGGATCGTACCATGTCCCTGGTTAGTTTAATTTGATCCTGGTAATACGTGCTTACCATGTGTCTACTGGCGATTGGGGATGCTTGAACTCTAGTGTGAGCTTCTAATGACATTCATTACTTTTACTAGAAGCATTTGTTGGTACAGTACCGGGGCTTTCTGGGTGCCCTAAAAACTGGAATAATTGACCAGGGTTCTAGTCTTCTAGAATTCCCTCCTCGGATCAAGGGAGAAAACGTGGCCAGGAGAGGCAACTCCAAGGCGCGATTATTACAATTGTTCCCGTCTGGTGCTAGCACTATTTCCTTGGATTAGTTGTCATTATTCGGTATCAGGGGGTGCTAACTTAATAGCCTAAACCCGGGAACGGTGCGTGAACATCCCCGCTTCCGTCCACTAGTGTCCTGTTTGGTAGGTGGCACCTGTATTCCTTGCAGTTGTACCTGAACAGTATAAAACTGATCCCGGAGCAACCTCTGAATGGAGATACTTGCTTAGATTCAAGTATCAGGTTGAGGAATCGAACATTTGTCTAGCAAATGTCCGCACACATCCGGGCCGCTACACTAAATTTAGACTCGAATATTCTAATATATGCTGGACAATTGCTTAACTCCCTGACGCTCTTGGGCTACCACCTGCTCTTTCCGAAGTTTGTATTTATTTATTTAAACCACTCCACAGTATTGAGAATGCATGGGTAGTTTTTGTTTCTACCGATCTCGCGGGCCCCCAGACTCGAGCCGCTCTTTTCACCGGATGCACAAGAGCTGCTGGAAAGTGCTTGGTATTGACCATGGATCCCAGATGTATTTAAGCACTGTCGCCCACACGTTTTAAACAACCCGCGCAATCATGAAGAGCCTTTCTGTACTATTCGCCATCTTTTCGGCTGCGCGTGGTGCTGCTGTCATCCCACCACCACCGGGCCCTGATGGGAAGTATACTCTCACTGCTGAGGGTATCCGCGCTCAGGTAAATCTTGTTCCAATGTCGATTAGATAGGGCTGACCGGAGGTGAGGCAGTTCATCCCATTCGCAGCGACAATCACGAACCTCTTTGTGGAGGATAAAAATGGAGTTGAAAGGGATGTCGTCGTTGGGCATGACACTGCTGCAGACTACCGTAACCCTCCCATCACCCTACTACTCTCGAGGGAAGCGCATCTAACCCGGGTATAACTAGCGCCAAGAGCATCCGAACACTGGGGCGCTGTTCCTGGGCGGTACGCGGGTCGTATTGGGAATGCCCAATACACCATGGACGGTGCCACCTATAACACGGAGAACAATGAAGGAAAGAACACCCTCCACTCCGGGACTAATGGATGGGGATTCAGAAACTTTGATGTCGTCGCCCTCACCGGGGATTCCATCACTTTTTACATCCACGATCCCGGCAATTCTTCAATGGGAATGCCGGGAGCTGTCGACGGCTACATCACCTACCAGCTCACACAGAAGGCCTGGAATGTGAAGATGACCGTGACCGCTCCTGAGCACAAGACCCGTGCGCTCACACCTTTCCCTCTCTACCGCTAGAAACTGACTCCTCGACAGCATTGATGTTGACCCAGCACACCTACTGGAACCTCGACGCCTTCAGCAACCCCGCCACCGACCTAATCTTCGACCACTCATACCACATGCCCTTCTCCCAACGCCTCCTCGAGCCAGACCCAGCCATGCTCCCGACCGGGAAAATCCTCGACATCCCCGCCGGCGACGTCAACGACTTTTGGTCAAAGCCCAAGCTCATCGGCGCGGACAGGGACAACCCGCTCTGGAAGGGGAATTGCGGGGCCGGGAGCGACTGTGGCGGGTATAATAATCTGTGGATTGTGGATAGACCGGGCTCCGACGCTGCTGCCTCGCCCGTCGCGACTTTGAGCAGCGAGTGGAGTGGGATCAAGGTTGATATTTACACGAACCAGGCTGGGATGCAGGTTTATTCTACTTATTGGGCGGGGGGTATGTGCAACTCTTTCTTTTATTCCTCGTTCCGTAATAGGATAAAAAGTGCTGATTTTATCCGAAAATAGGTGATATGCCCATCAAAAAGACGCAAGGGGGCGCCGGAGCGGCGACGAATGGGTTCGTGCAGTCGAGTGGGTGCCTCGCGTTAGAGCCGCAGGATTGGTCTGATGGTATTAATCAGTATGTTATGTCCATTTGCCCTCCCTTCCTCTTATTTTTTTTTGCTTGTGTGGCGCTAACGGGGATGGATGATGATAAGTCCGGAATGGGGGAGAAAACAGTTTTACGGCCCAGGGGAGACTTACACGTGGGAGGCGACTTATAAGTTTAGCACTTTGGCGGATGCGGTTGGTTCTGGGGAATAGAATAGAGAAGGTCGCTGGATTGATGGGTAATGTACAGTAGGATTGTGCGATTCGAGTGACGTTTTGTGATGAGGAGTGGGTACAGTACACCGGGACGGATTGGACTGGAATGCTGCTGTATATACATATATCTTGGAACACGGATATCTAGATCCGGCATTTTGTGAAAATTAGACTCGGGCTGGGGGGGAGGAATTGATTCTTTGAATCGTCACGCTATTCCAAACTACTCCTCCATGGAAATTGTCCCACCACCGCACCGCTAGTTTTCCTTGAGCACTAGCCCACATCTCACTTGGTATTATATTATACATACCAATATATATCATTAAATGTAAACTTTTTCACTCCGCATCCAGCCCAGCCCCCCCTGCCGGGAACGATTACGATTACGATTACTACCACGGTAGAAGTACAGTATCATATTCAAAGAAATAAACCCCAGCACAAAGACCCACTTCCAACGACTCTGGCACTGCAGTAGCACCAAGCTAGGCCAAGCAAGATGCTGCAAAAAGGGATCTCGGTTAGCCAGATCTCCGGGCCGTTCTGGGGATTAGTGGACACGTGGTGGGGCCGTTCCCAGGGTTTAACAAGCCGAATGGACAAGTAGGGGGTAAGAATAGAGGATTACTAACCGGCGGCTTCATTTAAGATGCGAGAAGTAAGGGTGGTAGATCACTGGTTGGGGGTGCTGTCTTGGTGTATTCAAGTTTTTGAGAGGACGGCGGGGATAGGATTTGTCGTAGGGGGATTCTAGTTGGCGGTGGAGTGACGGCGGAGTGATCGGGAGTGTCAAGTTTAATACTAGGCGGAGGTTTTTGGGAGGGGCAGGTTAGTAGGAAATCCTGTTGCGGGGGGGATGATAAATGAGGTTCCGGTTCTGGGTTCGGATGCGCGATGTGTGAGCGGAAGTGGGGGAAGAGTGAGCAATGGGTGAGTTATCGTTCATACGACACTCCCAGGAGTCGTTAGTTATATATCTTCATTTACTATACCTTTGTTTGGAACGCCGTTGTTCGCTAGGATCGAAGATAGAAGCCTTGGGCTATGAAATCATAATATATCTCTCGCCCAGTAGCTGGTAGATTATTATTAGGTCTCAGGTACGGGTCCATTTTTATGTGTGTTGGGGTTGAGTACCGATGTAGGGTTGGGTGTGAGGCATAAGTTGTGTCTTGGCAGCCATGAATTTTCTATATAAACATTTTTCCGTATCTAGTCGTTCTTCCCCAACCACCACCACTACCACCATTTCAGACACCACAACCACAACAGGATTCAAACAATTACACAATGGCTCAACATTAAAAATGTTATTTTTTCTGCTGGAAAAATTGTGCAGGCAAAATGAATGAATGGGGAATGGAGAGGGAATGCAGGTGAATTCATTTACTCTGCGGGATTCCCCACCATTGGGTACCAGCGGGTAGCAAGGAAGATGATGAGAATATCAGTCGACATTGGGATAGATCTTCCACTTGGAGACTTGGTTGATAAATATGAAGATATTTATTTATTATAATATAATAAGAATTGGTCTTATAGGAGGTGAAATCTCGTCTGGAGGGTTTATGTATGCCATATTTTTCAGTGATTCCACAAGTTGGGAATTTTATGAGAGGAAACTTCTCCAACAAATCATTTGTTTGGGGGAGTAATTCTACAAAGAGATTAATTGTTTGTGTGTAAATTCTAGAAATGGACTATTATTAGTCTGTTGATCAGAATCTGATTTCTTTCAAGAGGTGAAATTGGTTGACTTAAGGAACAAACTACTGTAGGCTCTGTTAGCTCTAGGATATGTTGAGGTATGGCTACCGACTTAGGTTATGTCTATGAGTTAGCTTAGGGCCTACCTACTGTGTTTGGGTTAGGTTTATCATTGGTTGTGCGGGAGTGGGCTTGGCACAGGTGTTTTCCTTTAAGTGGTTTTCTTTCTTGTATAACTAGTCATTAACAAACATCTCACCTCATACATGTATCACACACACATCCCAACAACTACAAGAGGTATAACAATAGTAGAACCAATCAAGAGAAAAGAATTGGGAATTTTCTTTGCAAGATATTCTTAGTAGGGTAGACAATGAAGATATACTTAGTACATTTAGTACTAATTGTATAAAGGGGTTATATGTCACAAATCGTGACTAAGCAAGGCAGATTTCACATGACTAATAGTTATTAGTCATAAGGTATGTTGATGTTTCTATGACTCACGATCGTGAGTCATAATTATGTTTCACGCTATGCAGTCAAGTTGACTCATAGTTCTCACATGACTCGCACTTGCGTGTCATCGTTATGTTATGATTGGTTGATGTTCTATGACTCACGATTGTGAGTCATAATGATGTAATGACTTTTGCGCGTGACTCACATTATGAGTCACGAGTTTTACGCAGGTGGCGCGCTTTGCGCACCTGACATGTTTTATGTTTTATGATTGGTTTATGGCATGTTGCGCAGTGACTCATAGGAGTCATCTGATGGATTTCGGATATGACTCATTATGAGTCATGATCGTGTGACTCATAGGTATGAGTCACCAGGGT